>OGPU01002701.1_pt1 | contig 12018 bp, 12 predicted proteins | sample 1552991 | NCBI WGS metagenome assembly OGPU01 (sample SAMEA2580296, study PRJEB22360) | human gut metagenome | biome: human gut; feature: human-associated habitat; material: faeces | place: Denmark | collected 2008/2010 | reverse complement strand
CCCGTCCGCCTCTGACCACCGAACAGGTCATCGCCAACGCCGAAACCTATAAGGAACAGGTCTTCAAAATCCTCGATCCCGAAAAGACGGTCGTGGAATTCAACTCCCGCTGGCTCAACGACTTCACCGCCGCGGACTTCATCCGTCTGGGCTCCCGCTACACGCTGGCCCGCATGATGGAGCGCGACGACTTCGCCAAGCGTTACCGCGAAAACACGCCCATCGCCCTGCACGAGCTCCTCTATCCCCTCATGCAGGGGTATGACTCCGTGGCGCTCAAGGCCGACGTCGAAATGGGCGGCACCGACCAGACCTTCAACCTGCTGGTCGGGCGCACCCTCATGGGCCAGTACGACCTCGAGCCTCAGTGCATCCTGACCGTGCCGCTGCTGGAAGGTCTGGACGGCAAAATGTCCAAATCCTACGGCAACTACATCGGCATCAACGAACCCGCCGCCGACCAGTTCGGCAAGGCGATGTCCGTTTCCGACGATCTCATGTGGCGTTATTACGAACTCATCTCCAGCAAGTCGCTGGACGAGATCGCCGCGCTCAAGAAGGACGTCGAAGAAGGCCGCCTGCATCCCAAGAAAGCCAAGGAAGCGCTGGCGTACGAAATCGTGGCCCGCTACCACGGCGAGGATCAGGCACAGGAAGCCTTGCAGGGCTTCAACTCGGTCTTTGCGGACGGCGGCATACCGGACGACGCGCCGGAATTCGCCTGTGAACACGGCGAAGCAAGCAAACCTCCGGTTTTCCTGACTGATTCCGGCCTTGCCGCCTCGCGCGGCGAAGCCAAGCGCCTCATCAAGCAGGGCTCGCTCTCGCTTGACGGCGAACGCTGTGATGACGCCGAAAGCCCGCTGGAACCGGGTTCCTACGTGGTGAAGCTCGGCAAAAAGCGCTTCCTGCGCCTGACGGTACGGTAATACATGCTCGACATTGACCTTGCGGTCTCCATAAAACGCTTGTCGGTGGCGTTCGTGCCGCTGATGCTCGGGATCATCCTGCATGAGGTCGCCCACGGCTGGGCGGCCCTCAAGCGGGGTGACCCCACAGCCGCCATGCTCGGGCGGCTGACGCTCAACCCGGTGCCTCACATCGACCCCATGGGCTTGTTCGTCTTCGTACTGACCAGCCTGACCGGCCCCTTCGTCTTCGGCTGGGCCAAACCGGTACCCATCAATCCCCGGAATTTCCGGAACATCGTGAAAGACACCATGCTGGTGTCCTTTGCGGGGCCCGCCACCAACTTCCTGCTGTCGATCGGGTTCGCCGTGCTCCTGCGCCTGCTCATCGAATTCTTCCCGCTCGGCGAGTGGCAGGGCAACACCGTGTGGGATTTCTTCTTCCTCATGTTCCAGACCGGCGTAGTCGTGAATATCGGCCTCGGCTGGCTGAACCTGATGCCCATCCCGCCCCTTGACGGCAGCAAAATCCTCTGGGGCGTCCTGCCGCCGAAGCTCGGATTCCAGTACATGCAGCTTGAGCGCTACGGTTTTCTGGTGCTCATCCTGCTGCTCATGACCGGGGCGCTCGGGTACGTTCTCTACCCGCTGATACAGTTCTCCGTGAACACGGTTTTCTCGCTGATTGTACTGAGTTGACAGGAACTAACCGGAGAGGGGCCTTTGAAAAGAGGCTCCTTTCTGCTTTTGATGGGCAAGAAACGTTTCGCCCGGAACAGGCAATGCGGCTTTGGGAAAAACGGAAAACATCCCGTGGAACCGAAAGAGCCGCCGCTTCCGGAAAACGCCTTTCGCGCCGACACAAGGACGAACAATGGATATGCTGAAACATCCCGGCATGGCCGATATGCCCGAGTTGCTGGAAAAACTGGATGCCCTGCGCGGGGAAGGCAAAAAAATCGTTTTCACCAACGGGTGTTACGACATCCTGCATCCGGGGCATGTGGATCTGCTGGAACGCTGCAAGGCGCAGGGCGATGTGCTGGTGCTCGGGCTGAACAGCGACGAATCGGTCAAACGGCAGGGCAAGGGCGACGACCGGCCCGTCAATCCGTATCCTGTGCGGGCCTTTGTGCTGGCGCATCTGGAAAGCGTGGATTTCGTGGTCCGGTTCGACGAGGATACGCCCGCGAAGCTCATCGAGGCCGTACAGCCAGACGTGCTGGTCAAAGGCGGGGACTGGTCCGTGGATCGCATCGTAGGCCGGGAAACGGTGCAACGGCGCGGCGGTGAAGTCATAAGCCTCCCCTTGCTGCAAGGCTATTCGACCACGGCGCTCATCGAAAAAATCCGCCGCACCGCTCCCGGCAGCCGCTGATTTTCCTTTTTCCTCCGAGACAGGCAGCGTATGAAAAAAGGCTTGTTCCACGCTCTGACGGCGGCCGCGTACCCATTTGGCGCATATGTCCTGCTTCCCGCAATAACGCGGGGCGTCGGCACGGTAGGCGACCCGATGGGCAGAGGCCTCTCCCGAGGTTTCGCGGCCCTTTTCTTCATGGGGTTCTGGACGCTGTGTGTCCTCATTGTCAGCCTGACCGGCTCAAAGGCACAATATGGGGAATGCCTTACATCGGTTGTGGTCAACGCCTTCGCCATTGTGCTCACCACTCTGCTCTGTCAGCTCATTTAAGACCGTCCTCTCAAAGGCGCAGCAATGAAACCTCTCTTCTACCTCCTGACGGCGGCGGCACATCCCTTCGGCCTTTACGTTGTGGTCCCCCTGTACATGGAACACTGCTACGTTGTCACGGGCAGCGATGGCGCGGGCCGGGCCATGGCCGCTGGCTTTGCCGAACTGTTCGCCATAGCCTTGTGGACCCTCGGCGTGGTGATCGTCAGCCTGCTTGTTTCACGTCTCCACTATAAGGAATGGCTCCCGACCATCGGCATCAACACGATCATCATCCTGATCTATCTCCGCTTGCTGCTCGGGCTCTAGCAGATCTCAAACGGTCCGGGCTTCAGCGGAACAGGCAATATCATAGCCGCCGCACAGAGTAGGCCCGGACTCCGCCATCAAAAAATCGTTGAAAAAAGCGCAAGGAGAAGAGACAAGGTTACGAGGGTTGAACTGGCCTCGTGGCACCTTGGCTTTCCCTCAAGCGTGGCAGGCGGGGCAGACCCCAAACAGGAAACACTCGTGATCCTCCACGAGGAACCCTGAGGGAGCAGCCTCCCGCTCGTTCAGGGCACAGCCGGGCAGATCATACACCCGGTTGCAGACCCGGCAGTGGAAATGATGGTGATGCCCCTTTCCCGTGCGTTCGTAGAGCGTGCCGAGGGACGGATGGCACACCTGTTTGAGCCAGCCGTTTTCCAACAGCAGTTTCACATTGCGGTACACGGTGGCCTGATTAAGCGATTCCACCGCCATCCGCCCGGTTTCCAATATTTCCTCAATGCCGAGCGGGCGATCCAGTTGGCAAAAAACCTGTTCGATCGCCGCCCGTTGTGATGTCTTCCGTTTCATTCCCAAACCTCATATGCGTATCAGCCTCTGTATTGCACGCATTCCCGCAATCCGCAAACCTCTTGACACCTCATGCGGCAAGCAGTAATTGCAAATGCCTTCGCAATAGCAATAAGCCGTCCGCGCTTTTCCCGCAAGGAGCCCCTATGCGTAAAACCACCGCCGGAATCGTATTCCTCATGATCCTCACACTGATGTGCGGTGCCGCCCTCGCTCAGACCAGGGTGCTCGCCACCACTTTCCCCGTCTACCAGATCGTCCGTAACATCACGCAAAACGTGCCGGATGTGGAGGTGCAGCTCATGCTCCCCGCGCAGGCCGGATGCCCCCACGATTACGCCCTCACGCCGCAGGACATGAGCAAGCTCGCACAGGCCGACATCCTCGTACTCAATGGGCTCGGCCTTGAAGCCTTCCTCGGTTCCCCTTCGGCACGCGCCCAAAAGGAACTTCATACCATCGACAGTTCCAAGGGCATCTCCGGGCTGCTCCCGTATACGGACGCGGAAGCGGCGCACGAGGAGCATGAGGGGCACCATCATGGGGGGATGAACCCTCACCTGTTCGCCAGCCCGCGCATGGCCGCGCAGATGACCCGTTCCATCGTGGGGCAGCTTGCCGATCTCGATCCAGCCAACGCCGCAACGTACTGGGCCAATGCCGAGAACTACGCCCGGACGCTCGACGCGCTGGCGGACGAATTCGCCGCGCTCGGCGGCAAACTGAAAAACAGCCGCATCATCACGCAGCACGGGGTATTCGATTACCTGGCGCGCGACATGGGGCTTGATGTGGTCGCGGTCATTCAGGCCGACGACACGCAGGCGCCGTCCGCCTCCGATATGATGAAGCTGATCAAGGCGATCCGCAGCCAGAATGTCGGAGCCATCTTCACGGAACCGCAGTATCCGGACAAGGTCGCCGCCACCCTGTCCCGTGAAACCGGGGTCGCCACGGCAAAGCTGGACCCCGTCGCAACGGGTCCGGCCATCGCACCGCTGGACTATTACGAAAAAACCATGCGCGCCAACCTGCACACGCTGGAGAGCACCCTTGGAACCAACTAACGCCGTCGTCTTCCGCGACGTATCCGTGCGCCGGAGCGGGCTCGCCATCCTTGAGCACGTCAACGCCACGGTCCCGCAGGGAAGCTGCACCGTCATCGTGGGCCCCAACGGCGCGGGCAAGACCACGCTCATCCTCGCCCTCATCGGCGAGATGCGCCACGACGGGGACATCGACGTCATGACGGGACGGAGCGGAAAACCCTTGCGGCTCGGCTATGTGCCGCAACGCATCAGCATTGATCGGGGGATGCCGCTCACGGTCGTGGAATTCCTCGTCATGGGCATCCAGAAGCGCCCGCTCTGGCTCGGCATCCGGCGCTTCCTGCCCGGGTGCCTGCCGGGCCTTGGGCTCATCCCAGCGTCCCTGGAACGCCCGCAGCAGCGGCACCATCAGATTCCCGAGCGCCGCCGTGAGGAAGAACCCCAGCGTTGAGGCGGCGATCAAGGCGAAACGAATCATAGCTCGATGTTACTCCTTGTAAAAGATCTCCAGCACTTTTTCCAGTGCCATGCCGCGGCTGGCCTTGACCAGCAGGGCATCGCCGGGCTGCATTTTGTTCAGCAGGGCATCGGCGGCCTGAGCGTAGGTGTCGGCATGGAGAGTGGGCAGCCCCTTGGCGGCCGCCACCACAGCAATGCGCTTGGCCTGCTCGCCATAGGTGACGAGGTAGTCCACCTTGTTCTCCACAGCCTGACGGCCCACCTCCTCGTGGGCGGCGCGGCTGATATCGCCCAGCTCCAGCATATCGCCCAGCAGGGCAAAGCGGCGCTTGCAGGGATACTCCCTGAACATGGCCAGCGCGGCCTTCATGCTGTCGGGGTTGGCGTTGTAGCAATCCTCAATGACATCCACGCCCCTGACGTGCACCACCTTCTGGCGCATTCCGGTCTGCTCAAAGTCGGCCAGACCGGCAATGACCCGGCGGGCATTCAGCCCCAGACGGGTGGCGGCGCAGTAGGCAGCCAGTGCGTTGGCCACATTATGACGGCCCATGGCGGGGATCTTTACGAGGAAAGTCCCCTCCTCGTGATCCTCCAGCACAAAGCTCATGCCCTTTTCATCCTGCTGGATGGACAGGGCACAGACATCGGCGTTCTCATCGCCCAGGCTGAACCAGACCGGGCGGACATGGTCGGGCAGGACGGCCTTGCGCAGGAAGGGGTCGTCCCCGTTCAGCACCAGCGGAGCACCCTCCGGCAGACCGGCGCAGATCTCCAGCTTTGCCTTGCAGATGTTCTCCTGACTGCCCAGGTTGCCGATGTGGGACACCCCGATGCAGGTGATGATGCCCACATCCGGGCGGGCGCACTTGCTCAGGCGCTCGATCTCTCCGGCGTGGCTCATTCCCATCTCCACCACGGCGTACTGGGTTTCTTTGCCGATGCGGAACATGGTGCGGGGCAGGCCCAGCTCATTGTTCTGGTTGCCCTCGGTCTTGATGGTACTGCCAAAGCCTGCAATGGCGGCGTAGGTCATCTGCTTGGTGGTGGTCTTGCCCACGCTGCCGGTCACGCCCACCACTTTGGGGTGGAACTGGCTGCGATAATTGGCACCCAGCACCATCATGGCGTGGTAGCTGTCCGGGCAGATCACACTCTTCTCCTCCGGCACGCCTTCCACGGGGTGGTTCAGCACCACGCAGAGCGCGCCGTTTTCCAGCGCCTTGGCGGCAAAATCATGGCCGTCGAATTTTTCGCCCGGGAACGCCACAAAGATGCACCCGGGGCAGACCTCACGGCTGTCGGTGGTCACCAGCGTGACCGGGGTCTTGCACTGGGCCAGCGCGTTGACGGCCAGGCCCTTCAACAGGATGTTTGCTGCAATTGCTTCCATACTCTCATTCCCCTTTATCCACAGATCAGATGTACGATGGTTCCCCGCTGGACGCTGGAGCCGGGTGCCTCACTCTGGCTCTGGACCGTGCCGGAGCCTTCGACTGTGCAGTTGAGCCCTGCGGCGTTCAGCATCTGCCGGGCAAAGTCCGCGCTCTTGCCGGTCACGTCCGGCACCTCGGCGTGTTTGCCCTCATAGGTATCGGTATACAGATAAACGGTGGTGCCGTAGGGCACCTCTGCCCCCGCACGGGGGTACTGGTAGGTAACAAGGGCGGCGGTCTGGTCGGATTCGCTCTCGGCCAGGTGATGCTTCAAGCCCTTGATGTTCAGCTGCACCTGCGCGTTGCTCCACTCCTTGCCCGTCAGGTTGGGCACCTTGACGGTGGTGCCGCTGCGGTCCACGCCATCGGTGGCAATGCCCAGATAAGGCGCGATCTCGCTGATGATGTTGCCCACCACAGGGGCAGCCAGAATGGAGGAATAGTCGGTGCGGGCATTGTTGGGGTCGTCCAGCATGACATAGACCAGGATCTCCGGGTCGTTGGCGGGCAGGACAGCCGCAAAGGATGCCACCTTCTTGTAGTCGCCGTCGGCGCGGCGGTCCATGTTCAGCTGCTCGGAGGTGCCGGATTTGCCGCCGATGCGGTAGCCCGCAACGTAGGCGTTGCCGCCGCCGCCCTGAGTGCCGTCGCCCACCTCAAACTCCATGATCTGGCGGATGGTCTCGCTGGCGCTCTCGCTGATGACCTGACGGCGGATGTTGGTGCCGATCTCCTGCACCACATTGCCGTTCTGGTCCGTGATCTTATCCACCACATGGGGGGTGACCAGATAGCCGCCGTTGACTGCCGCCGAGACGGCAGTGCACACCTGCAGCGGGGTCACGGCCATGGCCTGGCCGAAAGCGGAGGAGGCCAGCTCCACCTCGCCCAGACGGCTCTTGCTGTAATACTGCATGAAGCTGGTCTCGTTGGGCAGGTCCACGCCGGTGCGCTCGGTAAAGCCAAAGGCATCAAAGTAATCATAGAACAGGCTGGAGCCCACGCGCTGGCCCAGCTGGATGAAGTAGATGTTGCAGCTGTTGCGCAGGGCCTCGGCCAGATTCTGAGCCCCGTGCGCCTTTCTGCCGGCGCAGTGATAGGTCTGCTTTGCCACACTGTACGCGCCGGAGCAGTTCAGGGTGGTGTAATAGGTCGCCTTGCCGCTGTCCACACCCATGGCGGCGGTGATGACCTTGAACACGCTTCCGGGGTAGTACAGCTCGGTGATGGTCTTGTTCTTCCACTGGATATCCCGGTAGGTGCCGGTGTAGTCGGCCTCCTCATCCACGATCTTCTGGCCGTTCTCGTCCCGCAGGTAGTTGCCGTTCTCATCTTTTTTGTAGATGGTGTACAGCTCCGGCTCGGCCTGCACCTGCTCCGTCAGGTAGGCCAGATTGGCGCTGAAATCCTGCGGGTCATTGGGGTCAAAGTCCGGCTTGGAGGCCATGGCAAGGATGGCACCGGTCTTGACGTTCATCACAATGGCGCAGCCGCGGTTCTCAACGGTGTTGGCCGCCACGGCCTCGTTCAGGTAGCGCTCCACCACCTCCTGAATGTTCACATCCAGCGAGAGCACCAGATTGGAGCCGTCCTTGGCGGCGTAGGTGGTGGCGTTTTCATCGGCAATGGCGTTGCCGTAGGCGTTGCGCAGGGTGATGGTGCGGCCGTTCACACCGGCCAGCGTGGACTCATAGGAGTTTTCCAGACCGTACACGCCCTGACCATCCGCATTGCAGAAGCCCAGCACGGCGGCGGCAAAGCGGCCGTAGGGGTAATCCCGCTGGAAGCCCTTGGAGGCCGACACCGACACCCGCCCCTTGCGGACAGTGGGGGTGCCGTCGTCGCTCTCCTGCTGGCCCAGACCCAGCTTGGCCAGGATCTTTTCCAGCGCACCGGCGGATTTTCCGCTCTTGCTGTGGGCCTTGTTGTAGGTCTTGACGTACTCCTCAATGGAGAGCTTGATGGCGTTGTTGACCTTGGTAGCCAGCACCTGATAGGAGCTTTCGTTTTGGGAGAGGGCATCGCAGACCGCCTGATACTGGGTCTGGTACTCCGCTGAAGTGGTGTCCACGCTGTCCAGACTCTCGCCGTCGCCCGAAAGCAGGCGCAGGGTGATCTGGGTGCAGACCTCCTTCATGGCGGCTTCATCAATGGTGCGGATCTCCGCCTTGGTGTCCTGATCGGTGGTGGTGGTATACAGGGCCGTGCTGTAGGAGGGGTCGGCCCAGATGGTCCAGACCACGCTGGTGGATGCCAGCGTAATGCCGCTGGTGTCGTAGATCTCACCGCGGGTGGCCTGAATGGTGCTGTCCAGCAGCTGCTGCTCGGCGGCGTACTGGCGGTAGGTGGCACCGTCGCGGATCTGGATCTTGTACAGGCTGTAGATCACGGTCAGCGCGGCGGCCACCACAAGAAGCACGGCGGCACCAAAGCTGATATGGCGCAGCCGGGCACTGAGCCGTGCGTGCGGGTCCGCACTGCGGCGGCGGGCACTGTTCTTTTTGGGATTGGAGGATGGTGTTTGCATTGCGTACTCCCGAAGAAAACCGAAAAAGCGTGCGCTGCCGCACGCTTTTCGTTGTTTGGTTTATTTTGCCGTTCTGACAGAGGCAAGAATGGTCATTGCCCCATCGTGGAGCAGATCCGACCACTGCCGCACAGCGGATGCCTTGCGCACCAGAACGCTGCCCTCATCCAGCCGGATGTAGGTGATCTGGCTCTGGTCGATCTTCATCAGCCCCAGGCGTGTGGCGGTCTCCTCAACACTTGTGATGTTGGTGCGGCTGTTCAGGGCACTGTTGTAGTATGTATACTGGCTCTGCTCGCTCACAAGCTCTGCCTTGGCGCTCTGGATCTGAGAGTTCAGCTCCACCAGCTGTGCCTCGCTCCACAGCAGGCTCACCGCAAAGCCCACCAGCAAAGCCGCGCCCACCAGCTGCAGCGCGTGCTGCATGGCGGCCCGCACGGGGTTCAGCCGCTTTTTGCCGCCCTTTTCTACCCGCAGCGGAACTTTGGGCTGTGCCTGCGGCGCTCTTCTGCGCCGGACCTCTGTCATATCGTATGCTGCCTGACCCATGGTGATCTCCTCCTCACATCTCCGGGGCTGTGCCGCCCTCAGATCTTTTCCAAAACCCGCAGGTGGGCCGAGCGGCTGCGCCGGTTCTCTTCCAGCTCCTGCGTGTTGGCTTCAATGGGTTTGCGTGTGATCAGCTTTGCCTTGGCTTTGCCGCCGCAGACGCACACCGGGAACTCCGGCGGGCAGGTGCAGGCGGTGGACCAGCGGCGGAACTTGTTCTTGACCAGCCGGTCCTCCAGCGAGTGGAAGGTGATCACGCAAAGTCTTCCACCCGGTGCGAGATGCGCAAAAATGGTGTCCAGCCCCTCTTCCAGTGCGTCCAGCTCATGGTTTACCGCAATGCGCAGTGCCTGGAAGGTGCGGCGGGAGGGGTTTTTGTTCTTCCGGCGCTCCGCCGGGGGCATGGCGCTGGCCACGATATCCGCCAGCTGCAATGTCGTTTCAATGGGGGCAGTTTCCCGGGCTTCCACGATCCTGCCCGCGATCTGCCAGGCGAAGGGCTCCTCGCCGTAATCCCGCAGGATGCGGGCCAGCTCCTCCCGGCTCTCGCTGTTCACGAGATCGGCGGCCGTCTCACCCTCCTGGCTCATCCGCATGTCCAGCGGGGCATCTGCCCGGTAGGAAAAGCCCCGGGCCGCGTCATCCAGCTGATGGCTGGACACGCCCAGATCGAGCAGCGCGCCGTTGATCGTTTCAATGCCCAGCTGCTCCAGAGCTTGTCCGGCATAGCGGAAGTTGATCTGCACCACGGTGGCAGGCAGGCCCGCCAGCCGGGCCCGGGCCGTCTGCACGGCATCGGGGTCCTGATCCAGCGAGATGAGCCTGCCGCCCTGCTCGCCGTTCAGCCGCAGGGCAATCTGGCGGGAGTGCCCCGCGCCGCCCGCCGTGCCGTCCAGATAGGTGCCCGCCGGGTCGATCTTCAGGCCGTCCAGGCACTCGTTCAGCAGCACCGGGACATGCTCAAACGAGGCCGGGTCAAAGGGCTGTGCTGTTTTTTCTGTGTCCATGTTCCCAGCCTCCTTTCAAAACTCAGATAAGATCCTGCATCTGCCGCCCTTTTCTGCCCGGAGCTGCTGCCCGGGAAAGCGGCCTGCGGCCTGCCGGGAGTTTGTGGCCCGGTCAGCCTTGAGGATACAATTTTATTGTAACAAAACAGGCCCCTGATTGCAAGAGTTTCCCTTTTGTTTTTTCTCTCAAAATGTACCAAAAAAAGCCCCTGCAAGCCGTCGTTTTTGCTTGCAGGGGCCGGAAGCTCTCACCGGGAAATTTCACATTCCCGCATCAGAGCTGTTTCCGGGGGCTCTGGCGCAGGTTTGCACGGACATTTTTGACCTGTGCGGCGTTTTCCGCCATCGTCTCTTCCGTGGTCTTGAGCATATTATCACAGTAGTCGGTCACGGTCTGGCGGACAGTGCGGGCCTCAGTCTGGGCAGCGGAGACGATTTCTCCGGCGCGCTGCTGGGCCGCCTTGACGATCTCGGCCTCGCTCACCAGCACACGGGCGCGCTCCTCGGCCTTTTTTACAATGGCCTGCGCCTGTGCGTTGGCCGATTCGATGAGCTGGGCACGGTCGCTGACAATGGACTGGGCCTGCCGCAGCTCCACAGGCAGGTTCTGGCGGATCTCGTCCAGATAGTCCCGGATCTGCTCCACATCCACGATGCGCTTGCCGCCCGAAAGGGGCATTCCGGCGCTCTCCTCCAGCGTATCCTCAATGGTATCCAAAAGCTCGTTTACGTTCATTCCGCATCTCCCTCTCCGGCGCTCTGCCGGGGCTTACCATACTTCCACAGCAGGACTTTGCCGTATTTATACTGTTTTTTCAGGGTCATGCCGCCCACCTCGGCAGGCAGCACCAGGCCGGTCTCACTCTCGCAGATCACGATGCCGCCCGGAGCCAGGCATTTGTCCACGCCGGGCAGGATCTTTTCCAGCGTGCCGGTGTGGAAGGGCGGGTCCAGCAGCACGATGTCGAACTGCTCATGGCAGGCGGAGAGATACCGTGCCGCCTCGCCGATGTTGACCCGGCTGCGGTCAAACACGCCGCAGTTCTTGCAGTTCTTCATCACGATGTTCACGGCCTCCCGGTTCTCGTCCAGGAACACGCACCGGGCCGCACCCCGGCTCAGGGCCTCGATGCCCAGCTGGCCGCTGCCTGCGTAGAGGTCGAGCACCCGGGCACCGGGCAGGTCGAACTGGACGATGCTGAACATAGCCTCCTTGACCTGATCCATCGTCGGGCGGGTGATCTCGGTGCCGGGCAGGGCTTCCAGCCTGCGGCCCCGTGCTTCTCCTGCAATAACGCGCATGTATCTGCCTCCTTCTCCCGCTGTCCGGGCCCCCTGCCCGGCCAGCAGCTGTTTCGTGTTTTCGTATCTCCATATTATCGTCAAAACGCAACTCTTTGTCAAGGGCGCGCGTTGCACTCAGGGTGCAATTGTGCTAAAATCAGGGCAAAGCGCCCCATGTGCGGCGCGTTTTGCCAAAAAAGGAGAGTATCTGCTTATGAAAGTCCTGCTCATCAACGGCAGCCCCCACGAGAAGGGCTGCACCTATACCG
>OGPU01002693.1_pt1 | contig 12046 bp, 10 predicted proteins | sample 1552991 | NCBI WGS metagenome assembly OGPU01 (sample SAMEA2580296, study PRJEB22360) | human gut metagenome | biome: human gut; feature: human-associated habitat; material: faeces | place: Denmark | collected 2008/2010 | reverse complement strand
AGGCGCATTTTTGACTTAAAACAAAGCAAAAGACCGCCCCTTTTTACGGGACGGTCTCTAAAAACACAAAACGGTTATTTATTTTCTTCTTGCTGTTCGGCCGAAACGGCAGCCGTCGCTTCGTCGGCGTTGCCGGCAGCGGCCTTATTGCAGAACTCGGCATCGCACAGATTGGCGCGGCCCATCATGCAGATGTCGGCAGCGCCGTCCTCGATCAGCTCCTCGGCGATCCAGGCCTCGTTAATGCGACCGACGGTGGCGACGGGAATGTTGACGTGCTTTTTGATCTCGCGCGAGCAGGCGGCATGCGAGGCCTGCTGGGTACCGGCGGCGGGAATTGCGGAGCCGCGCTTGATGGTGGTACCACCCGACACATGAATCATGTCGACGCCGGCCTTCTCCAAGCGACGCGAGACGTAGATCATGTCGTTGAGGGTCAGGCCGCCATCGGTGTACTCATCGCCCGAAATGCGGACGTCGATGATAAAGTCCTTGCCGCAGCGCTCGCGAATCTCGGCGATGACCTCGAGTAAGAAGCGCATGCGAGCGTCGAGCGAGCCGCCGTACTCGTCGGTGCGCTTGTTGTAGAGCGGGGTCAAAAAGCCGCCGAGCATGCCGTGGGCGTGTGCCGCATGGACCTCGACGCCATCGACACCGGCCTTCTGCATACGCACGGCAGCGTCGCCAAACTGATGCGTGAGCTCGTGAATCTCGTCGACCGTGATGGGGCGCGGCGCCTCGCGGGCATAGGACGGGCCCACAAAGGACGGAGCGATCAGGCGCGGCGTGCCCGGAATGTTAAAGGCCATGTAGGCGGGGTGGAAGAGCTGCGGCATGATCTTGCAGCCATACTCGTGGACGGCCGCGGCGAGCTTTTCCCAGCCAGGGATAAACGTGTCGTCGTAGCAGCACATGTCACCCGGCAGATAGGTATAGGTAGGCTCGACCGTCACGACCTCGGTGATGATCAGGCCAACGCCGCCCTTGGCACGGGCACGGTAATGATCGACCAAGTCGTCGGTCACATAGCCATGATCGGCCAGGTTCGTGGACACTGGCGGCATAAAGACGCGGTTCTTGACCTCGGTCGTACCGACCTTGATCGGGCTAAAGAGCATTGGATAGGCGGAGGACTCCATGCGGGATTCCTTTCATTTGAGCCGCTCGGCGGCAGTTGCTGACGTACCTATCGTACCAGCAACTGCCGTATCCAGCAACTGCCGTATCCGCAGTCAAACATGCCCAAACGCCGGTCGGCTAATGAATACCGCGACCCAAGTCTTCGGCGATTTTGTCCACGCCCTTAAGCGCGGCGCAGGTCTTTTTGTTGGAGCAATGCCCCGTGCAAACGCCACCCTGAGCGCAGTCGGCGCAGGCGCCCTTGCGGTAGATGCGCACGCATACCGCGACAAACGCAACACCGATAACAGCCAGTACAACAATATCGATAGATGCCATAGCAAGCCTCCTCTAGTTAACCACCACTTACTTTACCCCATTCTCCACCTATCAAAAAGGGACAGGTTTATTTTGGTCGGTTTTATCTGCGGAAACGCCACATCTCCCCCACCAAAAAGCCCGAGTGTCGCTGGGACACCCGGGCTCGTGGAAAGGGGCTAATCCTTATTCGGACTTAAGCAGAAACTGCGGCGGAAGCAGTGTTGGTCTCGTCCTCGTCGGTCCATGCATGCTTGGGCATGGGACGGAAGATCTGGAAGAGCATCGCAACCAGCAGTACGATGGCCACAACCGTCCAAATACCAAACTGGCCAAGGACAAGCAGGTTGTAGAACTGGTTGATGAACAGGCCGATAACCCAGGCAAAGACGCACTCGTAGCCGATGGCGATCGCAGTCCACTTGCCGGAGTCCATCTGGTTGCGGATAGTGCCCATGGCGGCAAAGCACGGAGCGCACAGCAGGTTGAAAGCGCCAAAGGCAACGCAAGCGCCCATAGTCGGGAACATGCCGGCAAACGCGGTCCACAGGCTCGGGTCAGTCTCGGCGGCATCGGCAACGGACAGCAGCGAGCCGGCAGTGGCGACGACGTTCTCCTTAGCGACAAGGCCCGAGACGGTCAGCGCGGTAGCCTGCCAGGTGCTAAAGCCGAGCGGGGCGAAGATCCAAGCGACCAAGTTGCCGAGCATGGCAAGCACGGAGTAGTCCATGAACTCCTCGGGGATGCCGTCCATCGCAGGCAGGAAGCCAAAGGCGCCGTTGTAGCTACCAAAGTTGGACAGGAACCAAACCACGACAGTGGAGGCAAAGATGACCGTGCCGGCCTTCTTGATAAAGGCCCAGCAGCGCTCCCACACGTGCAGCGCCCAAGAGCGAATCGCCGGGAAGTGGTAGGCAGGAAGCTCCATAACGAACGGCGTCGGACGGCCGGCGAAGAGCTTGGTCTTCTTGAGCATGAGGCCCGAGGCGATGACGGCAAAGACGCCCAGGAAGTAGAAGAGCGGGCTGATCCACGCGGCGCTGGTGGAAGAATCGCCGATGATGGAACCCATGAGCAGGGCAATAATCGGCAGCTTGGCGCCACAGGGAATGAACGTGGTGGTCATGACCGTCATGCGGCGGTCTTTCTCGTTCTCGATGGTCTTGGTAGCCATGACGCCGGGGACGCCGCAGCCCGAGGACACGAGCATGGGGATAAAGGACTTACCGGACAGGCCAAAGCGGCGGAACACGCGGTCCATGATGAAGGCGACACGGGCCATGTAGCCACAGTCCTCCAGGAAGGACAGCATGACGAACAGCAGGAACATCTGAGGCACAAAGCCAAAGATGGCACCCAGGCCGCCGACGATACCGTCGCAGACCAGCGAATCGACAAGACCGCCGTCCTCGGTACCGCCCACCACAAGGGCGTCGTGCACCACGGTGGTGATACCCGGGACATAGGGGCCGTACTGCGCCGGGTCGACCGAGTCGGCGTTGTCGCCCGCGGCCTCGACAGCCGCGTCGTAGGCGTCGCGACCCTGACCGAGCACATACCAACCGTCGGTGCCGAAGAGTTGGTCGTTGGTGAAGTCGGTCACCGTGCCGCCCAAGGTAGAAACGGCGATGTAGTACACGCAGAACATGATGACCACAAAGATCGGCAGGCCCAGGATACGATTGGTAACCACGCGGTCGATCTTCTCGGAGGTGCTCATCTTGGCCGGAGCCTTGGTGAGGCACTCATCGATGATGTGCGCGATGACGCCATAGCGCTCGCCGGTGATGATGGACTCGGCATCGTCGTCGCAATCCTGCTCGCACTGGGCGACCAGCTGCTCCACGCGAGCGGCCTTCTCCTTAGTGAGGTTGATGAGCTTGCAGGCGTCCGCGTCGCGCTCAAACAGCTTGACCGCGTAGTAGCGGCGCTTGTTGGCGGGAACGCTCGCCGGCAGGTTGTTCTCGATGTGGTCCAGAACGTCCTCGATGGAGGAATCGAACTTATGCTCCGGCACCTGGCCCTTAGAAGCGGCAGACTTCTTGACCTGCTCGAAAAGCTCCTTGATACCCTTGTTCTTAAGGGCCGAGATCATCATGACCGGGCAGCCGAGCTTCTTGGAGAGCTTGTCCGTGTCGATCTTGTCGCCGTTCTTCTCGACCAAGTCGGCCATGTTGAGGGCGACGACTACGGGCAGGCCGGTCTCGATAACCTGAAGCGCCAGGTACAGGTTGCGCTCGAGGTTGGTGGCGTCGACAACCTGGACGACCACATCGGGCTCGCCGCTCATGAGATAATCGCGCGAGCATTGCTCCTCGGGGCTGTAGGGGGAAAGCGAGTAGATACCAGGGAGGTCCGTGATGGTAACGTTCTTGTCGCTTAGGAGCTTGGCCTCTTTTTTTTCAACCGTAACGCCGGGCCAGTTGCCAACGTAGCCGTTGGCGCCGGTGATCAGGTTGAAAAGCGTGGTCTTGCCGCAGTTGGGGTTACCCGCCAGCGCGACATGGATCTGAGAATCCGCCATTCAATCCTTCTTCCTTGTGTGCCCGCGCTGCTTTCTCCGCGCGGGCTGGATAATGTGCTTCAAAGTTGCTGCATTAAGTTAGAAATACCTAACTTAATCTGCAGAAATATACGCCGCGAGCCCTTACTGGACCTCGACGACGGCCGCCTCCTCCTTGCGGATGGAAAGCTCGTAGCCGCGCACGTTGATCTCGACCGGATCACCGAGCGGTGCAACCTTTACGACCTTGAACGAAGTGCCCTTGATGAGCCCCAGGTCCATAAGGTGGCGGCGAAGCGCACCCTCACCGTGAAGCTTGACGATGGTAGAGCTCTCGCCCACCTTAACGTCACCCAACGTCTTCATCCTCTTGTCCCCCTTTCGGTTTTTATCAAATGCTGCAGACTAACCGACAGTCATGATGTGCATGGCAACCTTGGAATCGATGCCAAAGCGTGCGCCCAGCACCGTGACGATGATATTGGCGCCGCTCGAGCTCACCACGTGGATTTCGTTGCCCTCGACAAAGCCAAGGTCCTTGAGGTGGTGTTTCATGTCCTCATTGCCCTTTACACGAGACACGCGCACGGTTTCGCCCGCTTTTACCATCGAAAGCGGCATGGCCGGCATCTGCGGTCCGCAAGACATGAGTGGCTCCTAACGTCAGTTCGTCCTCAACATCGACGCGATAAAAGTTAACCACGTCTATGTTCGCTTTAGTAAACTAGCACGTGGTTAACTTTTTGGAAAGGGTCCCCATTCAGATTTCGAAAAAGTTTCCTATATGAAACAAAAGGGCGCGGCAAAGAGCTGTCCTTTGCCGCGCCCTGTCATGTTTAGAGTGAGAGGTTTCGGATCGACGTAACGCAGGAAGCCTCGTCTACGCCCGAAACGCGGAACACGATATCCTCGCCGCACTCGCCGTAGAGAGCCATGAGGCCCATAACGTCGCGACCGTCGGTATGGCGGTCGCCGATGCTGACCGACACGTCGCTACGATGCTTGGCAATGATGTCATAGAGCAGCGCAACCGGGCGGGCATGCAGTCCCAACGGATCTTTAATCGTCTTTGTAAACTCGACCATGTCCCCTCCCGCGGCATCGCACATTCGGCCGGCAAAACCCAGCCACGTGGTAGTTATTGTAGCGTTAGATGCTTGTCGAGAGCCCCTCCGGATACCCCGTGGTCAAAAAGTGGCAAATATGAGTACTGTCACCAATTTAGTAGCAGCAAAATCGAGAGCAAATTGCCTACTTTGAGCGATTCGAAGAGGTTGAAAGCCGTCAAACGCCCTTTAAAGGGGGTTAGATAAATTGATTTTGAGTCCATTTTTGCTCAAAACCGGCCGATAGATATGACACCTCTTTTGCAACAGTACTCATATTTGGCATTTTTTGACCACAAGGTCCAAAACCATGCCCCAAAACACAAAAGGAGGGGCCTCGTAAGACCCCTCCTTAGGAAAGGGAATCGATTTATTCCACAGCCGTAGATTAATCCTAGCCGCTACTCCATCATGTCGTGGACGGAGGGGCGCAGCTCGCTCTCGGCGGCCTCGGGATCGGTCTCGCGCAGACGGTTGATGTAGCGGTTGTACCACATCACGGCAAGGCCCAGGAAGACAACCACACCGCCAACGTTGTAGACCAGCGTCAGCCACAGCGGCTGATCGAGCGGAATGGTGCCGCAGATAAGCACGAAGCAGAAGACCACAAGCAGGAATGCGGCAACGACCAGGCCAAAGCTGGGCGAGCCCATGCGGAAGTCACGGGGAGCGGCGTCGAAGTTCTTGCGCAACATAAAGTAGGCAAGCAGGATCAGCAGCGGCGGGAGCAGAGCAGTGGCAGCCGTCATGTTAGTGACGATCATGAGCAGGTCGTCGAGGTTGCCGGAGCCCAGGGCCGGGATGATCAGGATGGGGACGACGATAGCGAACTGCAGCCAAGCAGCGCGGGCGGGAATGCCATGCTCGTTAAGCTCGACGATCTTGCTACCAAAAACGCCCTTGGGGATCTCGGTGAAGAAAACCTTGATGGGAGCCGAGGTCCACATCATGAGGGAGCCCAGCGTGGCAGCGAGAAGGATCAGGCCAATGACGCGCGTGGACACTTCCATGGGAATGCCAAAGTGGGCAAAGACAGCGCCGAATACGTCGAAGATGCCGGTGGAGATGGCAACGCTGCCCTCGGGAATGAACAGGTTAACCAGCAGCGAAGCGCCTGCATACAGAAGGCCGATGGTCAGGCCGGCGATAACGACAGTGCGCACGAAGGCCTTGACGCCGCCCTTGAGGTCGTTGAGGAACACGCCGACAGACTCAGCGCCGCCAACGCCCTGGATGATCCAGGCAAGCGTACCGAAGAAGCCCCACGCAGTTGCGAAGTTGCTCATGTCGGGAGCCATGTTAGCGGGAGTAGGAGCCGTAGCGAACTCAACGCCGCCAAAGGCAGCAGCCAGGGACAGCAGGATGAACACGGCGGTCAGGCCGAGAGCCGCGGTCGAACCGAAGGAGGAAATGGAGCCGATCCACTTAGCGCCCTTGGTCGAAACACACGTGGCGATAGCAAAGACGACGATCTCGATAATGGTGATCCACAGCTGCGAAAGCTCGGCGTTGGCACCAAAGAACACGTAGCTCGCGTAGATGATGACGTTGGGCAGGACGGACGCAAAGAAGAACAGGTTAACGAACCAGTAGCTAAATGCCGTCAGGAACGCCCAGCGACCACCCATCGAGGTCTTAACCCATGCGTACACGCCAGACTCGGAGTCCTTGTTGAGGCCGACGAACTCGGCGGTAACCAGGGTATAGGGGACAAAGTACAAAAGCGTGGCAAAGAAGAACGACGGCGCAGCTGCCAAGCCGATGGCCGCGTTGTTGTTGATGATGTTCTTGATACCGAACACGGCGGCGACCGTCATGCCCAGCAGAGCGAACGAACCAATCGTTCCTCGTTTTTCAGAGCTCATAAGCCCTCCCAATCATCTATTAAATGTCATCTAAACCCGTCCGAGCTGCAAGTGCAAACACGGACGGTGCACCTGCTAAGGGGAATGGGGAAAAGGGAGTCAACAAAGCCATCCCCCTTAACGGCGCGAAGCAAACGTCCAGGCGGACGAATACTACTTGTTGGGGAAGGAATATCCTTCAACCGTCACGTGCAGTACCACGACGCGGGGATCCGCGGCATCAGCCACGACACGGTAGGCCTCGTCGATCTCGACGACGGCAACGCCGCCGGCAGGAATCGTCACGGTCTCCCCCGCTCCCTCAAAGCGCTCACGATCGTCGATATCGCTGTAGGCGCGCGTACAGGTAAGATCGGCCTTAGAAGCCACCTCGACAGTCAGGTCGCCGTCGAGCGGGGCGAGCGCGGCATGATAGCGACGGTGACCGACCAGATCGGCGGTAGCGGCCTCGTGGGCGTTCACCCACCAATACACCAACGAGTCGCCGATGGAGTAAGCCACGTCGTGCTGCAGGTCGGCAACACCATCGAGCGCCTGTCCGGTACGCATCCACTTCTTGACGGACTTCATCTGAGCGTCGAAATCGGCGCGCGAGTTAAAGACATGCATGACTTATGCCTCCTTAATGGGTGCCAGCGCCTGAGCCAGATCGGCAGACGTCAGCGGTCGCAGGGACACCTCAAAGCTGAAGCTCTCAAAACGGGTGCGATAGGAATCGAGCACCTCGGAACCCCAAGAGTTCGAGCCAAGGCCGAGCAACTGGTCGTTGATGTTGACCGTAACCGTGTCGCCCTTGACAAGGTCGTAGACGTGCTTGGCGTTATCGATGGCCTCGCAGCTATAGGGCCATGCCGAGAATGAGAACGGGTTGGAGGCGGCGTCAGCCGGACGGGTCACCAGCACGCCGTCGCCATGGCTAGAGCGCAGAGCAACCCAGCGGGTACCCTCGCGGTTGGCGCAGTCCTGAGGCATAACGTAGGGCGTGAACATGTCGTCGACCGTGGTGCGGTAATGACCGACCGGGTTGGCGCGCAGCGAGTCCGGATAGTTCTCGCCCGGACCGTGGCCATACCACTCGACGGCACGATCGCAACCGGGGACTTCGAAGGAGATGCCGATGCGCGGGATGATATCCGAGTAATCGCCATAGGGCTCGCCGGAAACCTTGAGGTCGACACGACCGCTCGGAAGCACGGTGTAGACGAGCTCGACGCGCATGCCGAACGCGCGGACGGGAGGAGCGATACGCTGGCTCACGGTCACGACGACCGCATTGCCATCCTGCTTCCAAGAAACCTTGCGGGTGGACGTCTGCATTACATCGATGAAGTTGTCCTTCCACAGGGAGTCGTACTCCTGGGCGTGGTTGTCGACGAGCGGATGCCAAAAACCAACCTGGGGGCCAGAGGCCATGACGTCGCGGCCGGATGCCTTCCACTCGCTCACGGTGCCGTTTACCTTGCTGAAGGTCAGCTCGCCGTTGAGGGAGTGAATGCGAATCTCCTGCTCGGTCTCCTCGACCGTAAGCTCAGGACGAGTGGGAGCCGCAATGGCCGGCGCCGGATGGTTTGCGATGGCAAACTGGCTTGCGCCCAGTTGGAACATCGGCTCGCACCAGACGTGAGCGGCCATGGTGTAGGCGCGCACAGTCAGCAGGGTCTCGCCTACCGCGGCCTCGTGAATCACCAGCGGAAGCTGGACGGACTCACCGGGGGCAACCGCACCGGGCATGAGCGTCTTGCGGCAGACCACGTCGCCGTCCACCAGGGTCTCCGCCGACAGGCAAACATCCTCGAGGGTGGTAAACCAGCGCTTGTTGGTGACAGTCAGCTCGCCCGCCTCGGCGTCATAAGCCATGCGAACCGGGCAGATGACCTGGCCGTACTCGGTAAGGCCCGGGCTCGGCTGCTGCCAGGGGAACACCATGCCATCGATGCAGAAGTTGCTGTTGTTGGGGTAATCGCCGTTGTCGCCGCCATACATATCGTAGGCAATGCCGTCCTCGGTCACAGCAGCCAGACCGTGGTCGCACCATTCCCAGATAAACTGGCCTTGGATGCAATCCCAGCGATCGAAGACCTCCTGATACTCGGACAGGCCTCCGGGGCCGTTGCCCATGGAGTGACCGTACTCGCAGTTGATGCGCGGCTTGGGGAATGGATGCTCGCCAAAGTCGTTCATCTGCGAAACACGGGAGTACATCGTGGAAATGACATCAACGGTATCGGCGTTGCGGTCCTCCTCGTAATGGACCGGACGACCATCGAGCTCGTGAGCCTTGGCATACATTGCACGGATGTTGCAGCCATAGCCGCTCTCGTTGCCCATCGACCACATAATGATGCAGGCGTGGTTGCGCTCCTGCATCACCAGGCGCTCGACGCGGTCAACGTAGGCCGGCTCCCATGCCGGGTCGTCGGTGACCAGGGCGATATTGCCGATATTCTCGAAGCCGTGGCTCTCCATATCGGTCTCGGCGACCAGCATGATGCCGTACTCGTCGCACAGCTCGTAGAAGCGCGGGTCGTTGGCGTAGTGGGACGTGCGCACCGCGTTGATGTTGTGCTGCTTCATGAGCTCCAGGTCGCGGCGCATGCGCTCGAGGCCCACGGCGCGGCCCTTGTGATCGTCGTGATCGTGGCGGTTGACGCCATGCATCTTAAAGTAAGTGCCGTTGAGGTAGATATGATTGCCCTCGACCGTCACCTCGGCAAGACCCTGGCGATGCGGGACGTACTCGCTGACCTCGTCGCCGTCGTAGACCTCAAACGTAAGATCGTAGAGGAAGGGGTCCTCGGGATTCCAGAAGTGGGCATCGGTCACGCTGCACTCGGCATGGCCGTCGACGCACTCGCCCGTAGCGACCACATTCTCGCCATCGCTGAGCGTATACACGATGCGGGTAGCGCCCTCGGCCACCGTATCGAGCGTGATCAGAGCGGTATCGCCCTCGCGGTGCGTGCGGAACCTAAAGTCGACCAGATGCGCGGCGGGACGCTGCATAAGGTACACGTCGCGGAAGATGCCCGAGGCCCACCACATATCCTGGTCCTCGATGTAGCTGCCATCGCTGTACTGCAAGACCTTAACCGCAAAAAGGTTGTCGCCCTCGACGAGCGCGTCGGTCACGTCGAACTCGGCAGACAGGCGCGAACCCTTGGTCATGCCGATAAACTGACCGTTGACGTACAGCTCGCCATAGCTCTCGATGCCGTCGAAGCGAATGATCTCGCGAGCGCCGGCAGGAACGGCGGGAAGGTTGACGATGCGCTGGTAGACGCCCGTGGGGTCGTCGGAGGGAACGAACGGCTGATTCACCGGGAACGGGAAGCCCTCGTCGGTGTAGGCAAGGTTGCCATAGCCATCCACCTGCCACAGGTGCGGGACCTCCACGCGATCCCACTCGGGCTTGTACGTGGAGAGCTCCTCGTTGGAGACGGCAGCGGGGCCCTCAAAGAGGCAGAACTGCCACGAGCCGGACAGCTGGACAAACCCGCGCGACAGCTCGCGGCTGTACGTTGCAGCGAGATCGGCGGTCTCGTAACCCATAAAGTACGCATGGGGTGCCAGGCGGTTCCTGTGGGTGAGCGCTTGGTTTTCCCAATCGTTAATGGCGTCCATGATGATGCTCCTTCGTCATCGTAGTGATTTTTGTGCAACCGGTTGTCCTTATCTTACGGGCGATGCAAAAAGCTGTGCAACCGGTTGTCCGCTGAACGGTCGATTTGGCCGGGTTAACGGTGCAACCGGTTGTACAATCACAACACTTATGTCACCCTGAGTATCGAAACTCAGCGCAAGACATCGTTCTTAAGCTCGTAGGCAACCTCCACGCCCGCTGATATCTCACCCACACGAGACGTATTCGATTTCGGCTTGGTTGCAAAACGACACCGGTCACCGGATATCATGAACGCTGTTCAGGCGCACTATAGTAAGCTGTATCCGCACCAGCCCGTATCAGTGACAACATCGACCTCATTTTCCAGGAGACGCCATGACCCAACCAGTTCGCACCGCACCTACGCTTGCCGAGGTTGCCGCAGCTGCCGGCGTATCGCGCTCCACGGCATCGCGTGCCCTCAACGATTCGCCCCGCATTAGCGAGGAAACCAAAAAGCGCGTCCGCGCGGCGGCCAAGGAAGTCAATTTTGTCCCCAACGCTCGTGGCCGAGCGCTCGCTGTCGGGCGCACGGAAATCATCGCCGTGCTCGTGACCGAGCCCCTGAGTGAACTCTTCAGCGACCCCACCTATAGCGAGTTTTTGAGCGGCATTACCGAGGAACTGTCGGAGTCGTCCTATCTGCCCGTTATCTTGCAGGCGTCTTCTACGCATGAGCGCAACCGCGCACGCGAGCACTTTGAGCGACGCTCGTTCGACGCCGTGATCGACGTCTCCCCCTACAAAGGCAGCGAGTTGCTCGAGGTGCTGCGCGAGCTGGGCGTACCCACCGTGTTGTGCGGCCAGCTCGAGGGCCACCCCTATCGCGATGTGTTCTCGACGGTCTACTCCGACGACGAAGAGGGCGGACACTTTGCGGCACTCGCCATGAAGAAGCGCGGGCGCAAAGATATCGTCGCCGTGTTGGGACCGCAAGACAACCCCGCTGTTGTCGACCGCCTGCGCGGCTACCGCGCCGTCTTGGGCGAAGACCTCCCAGACGCAAACGTTATCTATACCGGCTGGAACAGCGGAGACGGCTATCAGGCCATGCACCAGATCCTCGCGCGCGAGATTGCTTTCGATGGCGTGCTCTGCGGATCGGACCGTATCGCGGCTGGCGTCATCACCGCACTCAACGAGGCAGGCCTATCCGTTCCAGCGGACGTATCTGTCGTCGGCTTCGACGATCACGAGATTGCGACGCGCTGCGTCCCCGCGCTCACGACCGTCCGCCAGCCCCTGCGCGAAGAAGGCCACATGGCCGCCAACATTGCGCTCGATATGATCAAGGGTGCCGAGCCGACCACCTCCGTGATGCACATGCAGCTGATCCAGAGAGACTCGCTATAAGATACTGGGACAGGCTTTCCGCCAGACAGTTGTTGCGGAAAGCCTGTCCCGTTTTGAGCGCTCATTCTGGGGGCACAGTTTCCGTTAGACAGCTCAACCGGAAACTGTGCCCCATTATTTT
>OGPU01002688.1_pt1 | contig 12065 bp, 10 predicted proteins | sample 1552991 | NCBI WGS metagenome assembly OGPU01 (sample SAMEA2580296, study PRJEB22360) | human gut metagenome | biome: human gut; feature: human-associated habitat; material: faeces | place: Denmark | collected 2008/2010 | reverse complement strand
TGTATAAAATTTTCAATGTTCTTTCAATTTAGCCTTGACTTTTTATTTGCAGGCTACAACATTTCCCACGAGTTCGAAAATCTTCGAAAAATTTTTGTTGCGTCTTTTTTCATCTCATTTTAACATATTATCAAGGAACGATGTTCTCATCTGAGAGGAGAAGGTTCATGAATTATAAAGAATTATTGTTTGATACACTTGAAAAGCTTGGTACTTCAAAGACAAACCTTGGTTACGATTATATTGTCTACGGCCTCCTTCTTATGGAAGAAGACCCTCACTGTATCTCTTGTATTACGAAATTTTTATACATTGATATTGCGAATCACTACGGCACAACATGGAAATGTGTCGAGAAGAATATACGAAATAGTATTCTCACTATATGGGTCTCTTCCAACGACCGTATGCTCAAAAAAGTCTTCGGCAGAAGCAGTTCTGACAACAGACCTACAAATAAAGAATTTTTTAAGCATACTTATGAATATCTTGATACAATAAAGCACCAGTGTGCTGCAGGTGCTTTACATCCCAGATTTTTTTGTCCTTCCTGTCACTCACATTGCCAGATAATGGAAAATATCTTTTCGCAAATGACTGACTTCTATGATATTGCTAACTGACTTTTTCCTGTTAGTTCGTCTTTCGCATTTCCCCTGAACTTCTGATATTATTTAATAAAATCCTTACTGCTGTCCCTCCGGGATACTGCCTTTTTCATGCATTTTTCTCGCCAGATAAACAAATGGTGTATCTGCAATACTCGTAATGATAAAGATCACATAACTCGCCAGTGCGATACTGACCAGAGTTGGGAACTGATACATTCCCCAGAATGCCCCAAAAGTATACAATAATGTATTTAGTAACTGTGAGATCAGTGTCGACCCGTTATTTCTCAGCCATAATGCTTTTCTTGAATCTCCATTGAAATGCTTTTTGGTAATCGCCCACCATTTATGATAAGCCCATACATCAAACCGCTGACAGATTGCATAAACCAGCACACTGACGATCATCAGTCTTGGTGTATTGGAAAAAATCTCTTTGATCGCCGGCTGTGCCCAGTCGCTCGCACTCGGTCTGTATAAAAGCCAGGACTGGGAAACTACGATAAAAAATACCGACGTAAAAATTCCGATATTTACTGCTTTCTGTGCTGCCTTTTTCCCGTCTACCTCACTGATGATATCCGTAACAAGAAATGTCGACGCAAAAAGGATATTCCCCAGAGTCTGCTCCATTCCGAATGCGTCCACCATGATCAGCACTTCAATATTGGCGGTAATCGTAGCGATCGCTGTAAAACAATACAATCCGCTTTTCCCAAATAATCTGTAAACTAACAGAACACTTCCATATATAACCAAAAGACTTAAAACCAATAATATCTCATTCATTTTCTTCTTTCTCCTTTTCTTCTCCTCCGACTCCAAAATCTGTATTTTGAAGCAAAATATCCACCCTTTGGTTTTCTTTATATTTCGGATAAATCTGTTCCACAAAAAGTCGGATCACTTCCTGATCCGGACGGATCGGTGTTGTATTTTCCACCATAATATTGATACAGATCCGTTCAAAATATTTTAATCCCGTTTCTATATCTTTCTGCATGGATTCTGCTGTCTGCCCACTGATTCCAAAAAGCAGACAGACTTCATCTGCCACTCCTGCGATCTCTTCCGGCATAACGCCTTCCATTCCTTTGTCAAAGACTTCTCTTCTGAACGTATCATCAAATGTCTCCACACCCATTTTAATCTTCAGCGTGATTCCCTGCTTTTTAAAATAATCCTTCCACTTCTGTACATGCTTATGATACATCCAGTGGACCTCAAACCGGAGCTGACTGATCTGCTTTTCTTTACAGACCCGCCTGATTTCTTCCATTGTCTTTTCATCAAGTTCCAGAAAACTTCCGGAATTGATTACCTCAAGACTGTGATATATGCCATTTACCTTAGAAAGTGCCTCTTTGTTGATCCTATAGTTTTCTTCTTCATTTCTGGAAGAATCCAAATGATAATCACAGAAACGACACCGCAGATAACGGCATCCGCTTCCCCGGAGCATAACAATCTCCCTTGGGTTTTTATCCGTTATAATACTATAGCGAACTGGATTTTCTGTCTGTCCCATCTTCACCCTTCTTTCTTTTTCTTTTGATGCGTGCCAACTCTGTTCCCCGGGAAAATGAAAATGAATTTTCAAGAAAAAGGAGATGCCTGACGGTACTGACCCCGAGAGACATCTCCTGTAAATCGTAACGATACCGGACTGAAAAGAGATAGGACCAGCATCTCACAGATCTTAAATTACAACTTTTATCCCTAGTTTTTTTTATAGACAGGATGGTCACGAACTGTCTTATTAATTACCTGTAGTACTCTAACAGATTTTCTTTCATTTTGCAAGTGAACTATTTCTTTTTTCCATTTCATATACAAAATCTGCAACATTCATGGTGGAATCTCTGTTGGAAACCAGTACGATCGTCTTTTCTTTTGCGGATTCCTTTAACGATTTCAGAATGCTTCAGAAATGTATACTTTCCTGCTATAAAAAAATCACCGTATAAAAAGGTTCTGTCCTTTTATACGGTGATTACTTTTTCCTTATTTTCTTGACAAAAAATGCTTGATAAATACATACATCACGATCACGAATGCCATCAGATATCCGATCGCACCAATTGCCGGGATTCCCCATAACTTTGGCTTCATATTCGTTGTACAGATGATGCTTGAACTGATCAGAAGTGCCATGACCCACAGTCCCATCACAATATTTCTCACCAGTCTTCTTAACAGCTCTGCCAGATCCTTTGATACATGAAGATCCAGGTTGACCCTCGTCTGCCCTTTCATATATCCCTGCAGTGCATCTGCTGCCAGTGACGGAATCTCGATCGTCTTATGGATCGCTCGATACAGGTTCTTTCCACCGGACTTCAATTCTTTTTTCCAGTTAAAATTCCGCAGGAAATCACCTTTGATCCTTGCTGAAGCGATCTCTACCATATTGATCTGTGGACAGATCTCAGCAAGAACACCTTCCATCTGCGTCAGACCGCGTGCCAGCATCGTCAGACCATGTGGCATAGAAATCCGGTTCGTCTTCATAACTTCCATCAGATCCTGCATTGCCTCTGCCACGTCGATATTTCCCATATCCAGCTTGCCATACTTGATCATCAAGCTGCTGATATCCTCATACAGCTTACTCTGATCCGGTTTTCCCCGAAATTCTCCCAACGCAAGAACCGCATCCTGGATCATCCCGATATCATTGATCGCAATCCCCTGGATCGCATCGGAGATCAGTTCTCTGTCTCTGTCTGAAAGCCGTCCCATCATGCCCATATCAATCCATACAATTTTCCCGTCCGAAATATGTACATTTCCCGGATGGGGATCTGCATGGAAAAAGCCATCGTCCATGACCTGCTTGATATAATGGTCAACCAGCTTTGTTCCGATCTCTTCCAGATCGTAGCCCTCTTTTTCAAGCACTTCTTTTTCATCGATAGGATATCCTTCGATATATTCCATCACCAGAACATGATGCGTTGTAAATTCCTTATATAAAACCGGCGTCCTTACATACGCAATATCTTTATTCCGTCGGGCAAACTCTTCCATGTTGGCTGCTTCCATCAGGAAATTCATCTCTTCCTGCGTTACGACCCACAATTCATCCAGCACCATACTGAAGTCGATGGTTTCTTTGATGCTGATCGGTGGTACAAGCTTGACCGCCTTATGCAGAAGACCAATGTCTCTTGCCATCGTATCGTAAATTCCTTTTCGCTGCACCTTTACGACAACTTCTTCTCCTGTCTTCAGCATTGCCCTGTGAACCTGTGCGATGGAAGCTGAACCTAATGTCTCCTTTTCAATTTGTGAAAAGACCTCCTGCCATGGATACCCATAGGAATCTTCAATCACTTCCTCCACTTCCGAAAATGGCATTGGAGCCACATCGGACCGCAGCTTCATCAGTTCATCACAGTACTTCTTTGGAAGTACATCTGAATGCAGTGACATGATCTGACCAATCTTAATAAAAGTAGGTCCCAGATCTTCAAGAATCAGCCGCAGCTTCTCCGGTGTGATCCCCCGGGTCAGCTCATGCTTTCTTAAAACTGCGGTTATCTCTTTTAATCTGGAACCCGACTTTTCATTCTTCATCTTTCTTTTCCGTAGCTGCTTCAGCAGTTTCTTTTGTTGCTGCTTCTGCCTCCGCATTCACTCTGTCTTCCGACTCTCCGTCCACAGCTTTTGCCGTTTCCATCTTTGCGAGCTGCTCTTTTAACTGCTCTAACTGCTCCGGTGTCATCTTTCCAAGAAGCTCTGTCAGTTCTTCCGGTGAGGATGCTTTCACTGATACATTCACATTATCCTTGACCGTCTTCTTGATATTATGCTTCAGCTCTTCGTTGAGGACTTTCCCCTGCTCTACTGTCAGCTCACCCTTTTTTACAAGCTCATCCAGCACGTCCTTTGACTTCTCTGCTGTCACAGCTACTGTTCCGATTCCTGCCAATAAGATCTTTTTCAGACCATCCGTCAATCTTTCCATACTCTTCTGCTCCTTTCAAGGTTCTAAGCCTCTTTACATTATCTGATTTTATACTCTTGTTATACACTTTTTTCAAAAAAATGTAAACCATTCCATTATTTTTGGAACAAAAATAATACAACCGATCACTGCAGAAAAAAGTGCTGCAATCAGCACTGCACCGGCAGCCGTATCCTTTGCGATCTTGGCCAGCGGTTTTCTTTCCTCCGTCACCAGATCAACAACTGCCTCAACAGATGTATTCACCAGTTCCAGTGCCATGATCAGTCCGCACAAAAGCAGACAGATACACCATTCTATCTTCGAAATTTCAAAGAAAAATCCCGCCAGCACCACCAGCACTGTCATGATACAGTGCATCTTCATATTCTGCTCCTGACGAATCCCGGTCAGAATCCCCTCGATCGCATACCGGAATCCTCCATAAAATTTATGATCCTGCTTTTTCTTCTGTTCCATAAGCACACTCCTCTAATGTCTCTGATCCTCATTGCTGTATACTTCACAGAAACGGGCAGCAAAAGCCGGTTCTTCCCCTCCTGCATATAAATGGGAAATATCTCCTACTTTTGTACCGCGGAAATACGCAATTCCCTGCTCTCTCTCTTCCGTTACCACCTCGGTCACAGAAGTCGGTGCAAGCACCAGCCCATGCCATAATACAAACGGGGAAACATTCCACAAATGGGATAATAATACACAGCTGATCGCAAAATGACAGAAAAAGGTAACCGTCTCTGTACTTTCTTTTTCTACCCGGTAATGATTTCTCTCCCTCACATATCCATGCTCTGCAAGAAATGCATCAAACTCCCGGATCACCCGGTCATAAACCACTTCCATATCAGAGCATTCTGCCACCTTGGAATTTCTCCATTCCCTGCGATCCATATATTCTTCATGCTCTGTCCAGTATCCCGGTGCCATATCCCATACATTCCTTATCAGATACTTTCCGTCTGCCATTTTTGCTCCCGGATATGCCCGGCTCAATTCCGGATCTTTATTCAGATCCAGCTGTGCCGGAAATTCCCGCAGCCACTCCAGTACTTCCGCATCTTTTCCCGTCGCTTTCAGACAGGGCTGTGCCGTATCCATCGCCCTGCCAAGGGGAGACTGATAACAACTTCCCATCGCAAGCGATGATGCCCTCTTTGCCAACAGTTCTGCCTCCCTGCGTCCTTTTTCTGTCAATGTATCATGTTCATAATCCGGGTCTCCGTGCCGGATCAATAAAATTCTCATCCTGTTCTCCTTCCGCTTTTTCTGTTGCACTTCCTGTTATCAGCTTTGTCGTTCTCTCTTTTTCTTACTTTCCTACACATCCCATACTGCTGCAAGCCAGCACTTTGCAAGCATCCTCCATGCACCAACTTCTTTTAAAACCTTCCGCAAGTGTTCTTTCTCATCCCGACTCCATTTTTCCGGTGCAGATCTGGAAATTCCATACTTCGCAAGCAGCTCCTCACCGGTCTTTTTCTCAAACCTGGTTTCACCTCTCAGGATTGCTTCGCCAAGCAGTCTGATCTGCTCCATCGTATAAGGTTCTCTGCCTCTTTCCTCCAGCCAGTCTTCTGTCGCTACAGACATTCCGTGAACACCATCTGAAAATACGTGATGAGCATACGGAACACCTGCCTCTTTACACGCCTTTGCAAAAAGATAACTGTTCTCTACCGGAACTGACTCATCTGTTGCTGTCTGCCACAAAAAGCAGGGTGGCGTATCTGCGGTCACATGCTTTTCAAGTGACATATAATCTAGATCCTTCTGATCCGGGTTCTCCCCGAATAAGGCGACAAAAGATCCCGGATGTGCCGCCTTTCCTGCAGTGATGACCGGATAAGCAAGAATCGCTGCATCCGGACGGTTGGACACCCGGTCATATACCGGATCCGGATCTTTTATATCCTTCCAATGCACACTTAAACTGGCACATAAATGCCCTCCTGCAGAAAATCCGCATACTGCGATCTGCTCCGGGGTGATCCGGTACTCTTCTGCCTTCCCGCGTATCATGCGGATTGCTCTTGAAATATCCTGAAGAGGCTGCATTTCCAGTGGAACTTCATCCAGCGGATTCACTGTATAGACAAGCACAAATACATTATAATCTGCCTCGTAAAAATCCATGGCAACCAGATGTGCTTCTGTCCGTGAAACCTGCCGGTATCCACCTCCCGGAACAACGATCATAGCCGGATGGATCTTATCATCCTCATGCATATAACTGACCATCACCGGAATAAATCCATGAGCTCCCTCATAAGAATATTCTTCTTTTTTCCAGATCTCTGTTCTCTGTCCTTTCATCTCTATAAGGCCTCAACTTCCAGATAAGGATTCTCTGCTTCATAAAATGCTTCTTTTTCCACGACCTCTGCAAGTGCTGCATCTAACGGCATCCTGCCAAGAACCGGCACTTCCAGTTCCGCAGCGATCTCATCAATATGGCTTTCTCCGAAAATGTGGATCTTTTTTCCGCAGTCTGGACAGAGAATATAACTATAATTTTCAACAATGCCAAGCACCGGAATATTCATCTGCTTTGCCATACCATACGCCTTTTTCACGATCATTTTGACCAGATCCTGCGGAGATGTCACGATCACGATCCCATCGACCGGAAGTGACTGGAATACGGTCAGCGGAACATCTCCCGTTCCCGGTGGCATATCCACAAACAGATAATCAAGATCTCCCCACATAACCTCTGTCCAGAACTGCTTCACAACCCCTGCGATCACCGGTCCACGCCAGATCACCGGAGCCTCCTCATCTTCAAGCAACAAGTTCACTGACATGATCTTTGTCCCGTCTTTTGCAATCCGTGGAAGGATACCTTCCTGCGTTCCCTGAGCTTTTTCATGAATACCGTACATTTTCGGAATGGAAGGTCCGGTAATATCTGCATCAAGAATCCCAACCTTGTATCCCATTTTTACCATCTGCCTTGCAAGTGAGCCGGTGACAAGAGATTTTCCGACGCCTCCTTTTCCACTGACAACTCCAATGACTTTTCCAATGGATGAATGTGCATTTGCCGGCTCGTGCAGATCCACTTTCTTACTGCTGCAGGAACCTGCCTGTGAGCAACTGGAGCAAGCCGATTCTGAACATCCTTCCGTCTTCTGTTCTTCTGTCATAATCTTACCTCTTTCTTTCATGATCCCTGTTCTTCCACTGATATTGAACAGTTCACTCTTTTTTCTCTGTTGTTACAGTATACCACTTTCATCTTGCATTTCAAAGATTCTGTTCTATAATTATCCTATAAATAGATGTCGGGGTCAAAAGCATCTTAAACCCTGTAACTTATAGATAGAAGGAGTGAAATGATCTTGCAAAATAATCAGACCGATCTTGTTCTTGTCCCTGCCGGACAATTAAAACCCTTAGACACTATCTGCGGATTTCAGGTGCGTCCCGGATTTTTTCTTGATTTCGGTGCAACCGTGATCCCTGGTGGAGTCAACTTCACGATCCAGTCGCATAAGGCAACCTCCTGCGAACTTTTACTGTTCCACCGGGAAGCGGAAGAGCCCTTTGCCGTTCTTCCATTTCCTGATAATTACCGCATCGGATTCTGCTATTCCATGATCGTATTTGGTCTCGACATTGAAGAATTTGAATATGCTTACCGGCTGGACGGACCTTATGACGAGAAGAAGGGACTCCGCTTTGACCGTACCAAAATCCTGCTTGACCCTTATGCCCGTGCCGTAACCGGGCAAAGCCACTGGGGCCATAAAAATAATCCGCAACATGGCTACCGGGCACGTGTCGTTCATTCTAACTTCGACTGGGGGCAGCAGCGTCACACTTCCATCCCGATGGAAGATCTCATCATTTATGAACTGCACGTCCGCGGCTACACAAAGGATGCAAGTTCAGGAGTGAAACATCCCGGTACTTTCGACGGTCTGAAAGAAAAGATTCCTTACCTGAAAGGCCTTGGGGTCAATGCCGTTGAGCTGATGCCGGTCTTTGAATTTGACGAAATGCGGGATGCACGACTGATTGATGAAAACCTGCTGCTCGACTTCTGGGGATATAACCCGGTCAGCTTTTTTGCACCAAATACCAGCTACAGCTCTTCTAAAGAGTACAACCGCGAGGGAATGGAACTGAAAAGTCTGATCAAAGAACTTCATGACCAGAACATGGAGGTGATTCTGGATGTGGTTTTTAACCATACTGCCGAGGGAAATGAATTTGGCCCATCCTTTTCTTTCAAAGGCTTTGACAACCAGATTTACTACATGCTCACTCCCGATGGACATTATTATAATTTCAGTGGCTGCGGAAATACGCTCAACTGTAATCATCCCGTAGTGCAAAATATGATCCTGGACTGTCTTCGTTACTGGGTGATCGAATACCGTGTTGACGGGTTTCGGTTCGACCTTGCTTCCATTCTCGGACGCAACGAGGACGGAACTCCTCTGCACCAGCCTCCGCTTCTCCGCAGTCTGGCTTTTGATTCCATCCTTGGAAATGTAAAACTGATCGCAGAAGCCTGGGATGCCGGCGGACTCTACCAGGTCGGATCTTTTCCCTCCTGGAAACGCTGGGCTGAGTGGAATGGACGTTACCGGGATGATATGCGTCGTTTTCTGAAAGGAGATGATTTTCTTTCCCAGGCTGCTGCCCGCCGGATCACCGGTTCACCCGATCTTTATGATCCGGTTTTCCGGGGCAGGAATGCTTCTGTTAATTTTCTGACCTGCCACGATGGATTTACGCTTTACGATCTCTACAGCTATAATGAAAAGCACAATGAAGCCAATGGCTGGGGAAATACAGACGGTGCAGATGACAACAACAGTTGGAACTGTGGTGTGGAAGGAGATACAACGGATCCTTCCGTCCTGGCTCTTCGCAGAAAAATGATGATGAATGCCTGTGCTGTCCTGATGTGCAGCCGTGGCACTCCTATGTTTCTCGCCGGAGATGAATTTGCCGATACACGCTATGGAAATAATAATCCCTACTGTCAGGATAATCTGATCTCCTGGCTGGACTGGTCACTTTTAGAGAAGAACAGAGCATTGTATGAGTTTTTCCGTTATATGATCCACTTCAGAAAAGCTCATGCTTGTATCCGCAAAGACCTTGAGCCTAGTTATCTCGGTTTTCCGTCCATGAGTCTTCATGGTCTCACTCCATGGAAACCTGACCTGCCGGAAAGCAGTCACACTGCCTGCGTTCTCTTTTCAGGTTATGATGACACTTTGCACAAAGAAGATCTGGTCTTCCTTGCCGTGAATACACACTGGTGTTCCGCTGCTCTGACTCTGCCTCAGCTCCCGGACGGCTATACCTGGAAGATTGCCGTCAATACAGGAGACAAAAAACAGCAGACATTCACGGATTCTGAAATACCTGCTGCCGGTTCCTCCGTTCTGCTTGGAGAACGGTCTGTTATTGTATTTGTAGGGGAAAGAAATTAAAGATGTCAGGGTCAAAAGGTCTGAAACCACGTGTGCTTGCACACTGGTGGTAGAATGACCTTGAGACCCGCCCCGATATGAGCATAAAAGTGGGGCGTAAGCACCATGATATGCGAATAGCGGGTAGGATTGTGGGAGTGCGTAGCACGAAACAATCCGTTGGCATCATTGTTGGGGGCTTTTGACCCCAACATCAATTAAATATAGTATCTGTTCGGGATTCCACTTAAATAATTTCAAAGAATGGCAGGGAAAATTGCTTTTCCTCTGCCATTCTTTCTGCCTGAAACCTTAACTCACTATTCAGGACTTTTTATTCTTTATCTTCAAAAACTTCTTTCACTTTTTCTTTGAAAGACTTCTTCTTTGACTTTTTGTCCTCTGCGTTTTCTGTATTTTCACTGCGTTTCAGTGTATTTCCTGTCAACTCATCAAATCTTCTGAGGGCTTCTTTTGCTTCTGCACTCAGATGATCCGGTGTCTGGATCACTACTGTAACCAGATGATCTCCTCTGACCTGTGAATTTCTCAATGACGGAACACCTTTTCCGGTTAAACGTACCTTTGTTCCGGTTTTTGTTCCCGGCTTGATCGTGCAGACTACATCTCCATCTACTGTCGGGATCTTGATCTCTCCACCAAGTGCTGCGATTGCAAAGGATATTGAAACTGTAGAGAGGATATTCATATCTACACGCTGGAATATCGGATGTCTGGATACATTTACCTCAACAAGCAGATCTCCTCTCGGACCGCCATTAACTCCCGGCTCGCCTTTTTCGCGAATACGGATACTCTGTCCGTTATCAATTCCTGCTGGAATAGTAACTTTGATCTTCTTCTTACTTGCGGTATATCCGGTTCCTGCACATTTTGGACACTTTTCTTTTACAACTTTTCCTGAACCGCCACAGGTCGGACAGGTCTGCACATTCTGTACAGTACCAAAGAAAGACTGGGATGTATAAACAATCTGACCCCTTCCACCACACTTTGGACAAGTCTCAGGAGAAGTTCCCGGCTTTGCACCTGTACCATGACAGTCTTCACATGGATCTTTCAGAACCAGCTCCAGCTCTTTTTCACATCCATGTACTGCCTCTTCAAACGTAATGCGGACACTTTTTCTGATATTGGCACCTTTCATCGGACCATTACTGGTTCCGCCTCTTCTGGAACCTCCGAACAGATCTCCAAAGATATCTCCGAAAATGTCTCCAAAATCAGCTCCATTAAATCCGCCGCCAAATCCACCTGCACCTCCGGCACCTCCCTCAAATGCCGCGTGGCCGAACTGATCATACTGACGACGTTTGTCAGCGTCACTCAGAACGGCATAGGCTTCAGAAGCCTCTTTGAACTTTTTCTCAGCTTCTTTATCTCCCGGATTCATATCCGGATGGTACTTCTTTGCAAGCTGACGATATGCTTTTTTTATTGTAGCATCATCGGCATCCTTACTTACGCCGAGTACTTCATAATAATCTCTTTTTGCCTCTGCCATAATACAACTACTTTACCTTTCTATAACCTCAAGAAATTCTACGAAGCTATATTCCTACAGCTTCGTAGAATCCTTTATTCTTCATACTTTTCTGATGTAAATCTTTCAGATTACATGGATCAGATTAAACCTCTTTGTAATCTCCGTCTACTACATCATCATTTGCAGAACTTTCCGGTGCCGGACCTGCTCCCGGTGTAGGGCCAGCCTGTGCTCCTGCTGCTGCATTCTGCTCATACATCTTTGTAAATAACTTCTGAGCACTTTCCATCAGTTTCTCTTTTGCAGCTTTGATCTCTGCAACCTGAGCCTCAGATGTCTCTTCCGGTGCAGATTTTGCAAGGATATCTTTCAGTGCCTGAACGTCAGCCTCTACAGCTGCCTTCTCTGTAGCATCGACTTTGTCGCCAACCTCTTTGATTGCCTTCTCTGTCTGGAATACCATAGCGTCTGCTTCGTTTCTTGTATCAATTGCTTCTTTCTTCTTCTTATCCTGTGCTTCGTATTCAGCAGCTTCTTTTACAGCC
>OGPU01002676.1_pt1 | contig 12104 bp, 8 predicted proteins | sample 1552991 | NCBI WGS metagenome assembly OGPU01 (sample SAMEA2580296, study PRJEB22360) | human gut metagenome | biome: human gut; feature: human-associated habitat; material: faeces | place: Denmark | collected 2008/2010 | reverse complement strand
AGCTCTTGGCTTCCTTATCGCTCGGGAATGCCATCAGGATCTCACCTGCATTCGGCACATCACCAAGACCAAGAATCTCAACCGGTGTGGACGGTCCTGCTTCTTTGACACGTCTTCCTCTGTCATCCATCATTGCACGTACCTTACCGCTACATGCGCCTGCTGCAATAAAGTCACCTACATGAAGAGTACCCTTCTGTACAAGGATCGTTGCAACAGGACCTTTACCTTTGTCAAGCTGAGCCTCGATAACAAGACCTCTGGCTGCACGGTTCGGGTTCGCTTTCAGTTCAAGTACTTCTGCTGAAAGAAGGATCATCTCAAGCAGTGTATCAATTCCTTCTCCTGTATGTGCAGATACCGGTACGAAGATGGTGCTTCCGCCCCAGTCTTCCGGAATCAGTTCATATTCGGTCAGTTCCTGTTTTACACGGTCGATATTGGCACTTGGCTTGTCGATCTTGTTGATCGCAACTACGATCTCGATCCCTGCTGCCTTTGCATGGTTGATCGCTTCTACAGTCTGCGGCATGACACCGTCATCTGCTGCAACAACCAGGATTGCAATATCGGTAGAATTTGCACCACGCATACGCATTGCGGTAAATGCTTCATGTCCCGGTGTATCGAGGAAGGTGATTTTCTCACCGTTGATTTCCACAACTGAAGCACCGATATGCTGTGTGATTCCACCTGCTTCTCCTGCGATGACATGGGTATCACGGATCTTGTCAAGAAGAGAGGTTTTACCGTGGTCAACGTGTCCCATAACGCAGACTACCGGCGGACGTTTCTTCATTTTCTTTTCGTCTTCTTCGTCTTCTTTCAGAAGTTCTTCGATCACATCGACTACTTCTTCTTTTTCACAGAGCACATCGAATTCCAGAGCGATTTCTTCAGCTGTCTCGTAATCAATTTCCTGGTTGACTGTTACAATCTTGCCCTGCATGAAGAGTTTCTTAACGATTACAGATGGCTGGATCTTCATTGCATCTGCAAGTTCCTGGATTGTAAGTACTTCCGGAATTGTGATCTGCTTGATCTGCTCCTCCACAACCTCTTTCTTTGGCTGTGGTTTTACCATTTTCGGCTGAGCGTTATTGTTTTTGCCCTTTTTGCCTTTCTGCAGTCTGTCTTCGTTCTCTTCATTTCTGTTATATTCTTTCTTCTTGTGCGCATCTTTTGGTTTATTGCGGCTTGGTTTCTGTTCTGCGATTGCAGGTGCCGGAATAGACGGGCTGGATTTTCTTCTGTCGTCACGGCGTCCGCCATCACGCATCTCTCTTCCGTCTCTGTTATCACGGTTATCTCGATTATCTCTTCTGTCTCCGCGGTTCTGGAATCCGCCATCTCTTCTTCCATCACCCGGGCGTCCCTGTCTCTGATCCTGACCGTTTCTTGGCCCATTTGGATTTCTGCGCTGTCTGTTATCACGGTTTTCTCCCTGCGGACGATCCTGTCTGTTTCCGTTCTGCGGACGTCCCTGGCCATTTCCCTGCGGGCGTCCCTGGCTGTTACCATTCTGTGGGCGTTCCTGTCTGTTTCCATTGCCCTGTGGGCGTCCCTGACCATTTCCATTGCCTTGCGGGCGCTGTCCGTTTCGACTGCCCTGCTGGCGTCCCTGACCATTACGGCCTCTTCCGCCGCCCTGTGAGTTCTGCGGTCTGAAAACCTGAACGATATTTTTCTTCTTCGGGGTATCTTCAGAAGTTTTTTCACTTTTTACTGCATCAATCTGTTCATCTGAAAGTGTACTCATATGACTTGCCACCTCAATTCCTTTATCTTTTAATATAGAGAGTATTTCTTTGTTTGTCTTATTCATCTGTTCTGCCAGTTCATATACTCTTAATTTTGCCATAAATCTACCTCCTGTATACAGTTCCTATTATCCTTCTTCCATATCCAGATGTTTTCTGATTCCTTTTGCAAACCCTGCATCTGTTACTGCAAGCGAAGCGCGGAACTCTTTTCCCATCGCATGGCCCAGGGTATCTTTATCTTCAAAAAAGTATATTGGCACTTTATAAAAATCACACATGTTCTGAAATTTCTTTTTTGTATTGTCCGATGCGTCGTCTGCCACAATCACCAGATGCGCGCGTCCTTCCTTGACTTCTTTTTCTGTCATGAATTCCCCGCTCTTTGTCTTGCCGGCTTTGGTCGCCAGACTGATCATCGATAATGCTCTATTCATGTTCAAGCTGCTCCAGCTCCTTTTCCAGATTTTCGTATATCTCTTTTGGTATCGCCTGTTTGAAAGAACGTTCCAGTCCTTTATTCTTTATTGCTTCCTGCAAACATTTTCCGGAAAAGCACAGATATGCCCCGCGCCCGTTCTTACGTCCGGTTGCGTCCAGAATGAATTCGCCTTCTGCTGTTTTCAGAACACGCAGCATTTCTTTTTTATTCTTCATTTCCTGACATCCCACGCATTTACGCATCGGGATCTTTTTGGTCGTACTCAAATAATCACCTCTGTCTATTCTTCATACAGATCAAGATCATCTGCTACTTCTTCCTCTGATTCTTCATCAGCAGAATATTCTTCGTCTGAATACTCTTCCTCCTGATAATCATCTTCATAATTCTCAGCCATATTCATATAATCTGCCGGAAGTTCGCCAGACTCGATCGCCTGTGTTTCGTTCTTGATATCGATCTTATATCCGGTCAGTCTTGCTGCAAGACGTGCATTCTGACCTTCTTTACCGATTGCAAGTGAAAGCTGGTAATCCGGTACAATTACACTTGCTGTTCTCTCATCCGGATCAGCCATTACAGAAATAACCTTCGCCGGGCTGAGTGCATTCTCGATCAGGATTGCCGGGTTATCACTCCAGTTGATGATATCAATCTTTTCACCGCGGAGTTCATTTACAACGGCTCCGACTCTGGCACCGTTCATACCAACGCATGCTCCAACCGGATCTACATCCGGGTCGTTAGACCATACTGCGATCTTGGTACGGGAACCTGCTTCTCTTGCAATGCTCTTGATCTCTACAATACCATCACGCACCTCGGTTACTTCCGCCTCAAAAAGACGCTTAACCAGTTCCGGATGTGTTCTTGATACAAGGATCTTTGGTCCTTTTGTCGTGTTCTTCACCTCTACAACGTAAAGTTTGATACGCTCTGTCGGCTCGAATTTCTCACCTTTTACCTGCTCATTCTCAGTAAGGATCGCATCTGCTTTTCCAAGGTTTACACTGACATTCTTGCCAATATATCTCTGAACCACACCTGTCACGATATCTTTTTCTTTTTCAAAGTACTGATCATATACAACTTTTCTTTCTTCTTCGCGGATCTTCTGAAGAATCAGGTTCTTTGCATTCTGTGTTGCGATACGTCCGAAAGATTTGGACTCAACCGGGATCTGTACGATGTCACCGATCTCATAAGAAGGATCGATCATCTTCGCATCTGCAAGACTGATCTGTTCTACTTTGTCCTCTACTTCTTCTACAACGGTCTTCTCCTGGATCAGAGTGTAATCGCATGTCTCCTTATCCATAATTACTTTGATATTGTCTGCTTTTCCGAAATGATTCTTACATGCATTGATCAGTGAATTCTCAATGGCATCCATCAGAGTATCTCTGCTGATATCTTTTTCCTCTTCAAGAATTGTAAGTGCTTCTAATAATTCGGTATTCATTTCCTTCTTCCTCCTGTCACTAGAAATCGAACGCCAGACGGATCAGTGCGATGTCTGCTTTATCAAATGTCATCGTCTCGCCGTCTTCATATTCAATGGTAACTGTATCTTTATCATAATCTTTTAAGATTCCAATAAACTCTTTCTGTCTGTCGATTGCCCGGTAAGTACGAACCTCTACTTCTTCTCCCAGGCTTCTTGCAAAGTCTTTTTCTTTCTTCAGCGGTCTGCCAAGTCCCGGCGAACTCACTTCCAGAATATACGCTTCATCGATAAAATCCTTCTCATCCAGAATGTCTGAAAGTTCCCGGCTTACAACCTCACAGTCATCGACCATAATTCCTCCCGGCTTATCAATATAAGCACGCAAGTACCAGTTTCCGCCCTCTTTTACATATTCTACATCCCAGAGATCAAATCCATGCTTTTCCACGATTGGGTTCAGAATCTCTTCTGTTTTCTGTTCATATACTTCTTTTTTTGACAATCTGCAACTTCCTTTCTTAATCAGGCTCCAAAAATCTGTCCGATTTTGGTTGTATGACTGGCAAAAAGAAGAGTGAACTTTCGTCCACTCTTCTGCCAGATTTCTTATGTAACTGCATACAGTATAGCACTACTTTTCCTGAAATGCAAGGATTTTTAAAATATATGCCTGATTCTCTTTGTAAAGACGCTTTCCGTCGTTCTCCTTCAGCCATTTTACAACCTGGATATCTGCTGCCCAGTCATCTGCCCAGACTTCATCACCTTCGCCACGCGCCGCCGCTTTTTCTGCGATGTATCCCGCCGGGTCTTCCGTAAGATCTTTCAGTACTTCATATGCTTTTTCGTTCTTATCATCCAGATCCTGTATCAAAACAACAGTTTCTGTATCCGGTGTCTTTCCATCGAGTGCCTGCAGCTGTTCATTATATTTTTCCAGATTCTCCAGGCTGTCCTTCGCATCCTCCAGACATTCTGTCAGGATTTCGATCTCCGTTTTTCCAGTACCACCCTTTGCAACCGGGCGGATGGATATTTCTGAATCAGCAGTCGTCTTTTTCAGCTCTGCCCGAATTCTCTCCTCATCGTGATCCATTCTTCCGATATCATATCCAAAGTAAAAACCGCCAATTCCAATCACAACAAGAAGAACGATTGCAAAAATTCTTTTTCCGGATTTTTTCTTTTTCATCTTCCGTCCTCCTTACCCTAATATCGTACCTGCTATAATTCCAAGGATCATTCCGCCGATCCCGGTTCCCGCAAGCGCCGCAAGATATAAGAGTACCTTCACCGCTTTGGATTTCTCCTTTTTCACCTTTGGAAGTGCCGGACCAGGCTCCGGTGTTCGCCTCTCCTGCGTCTGTTCCGGTGTCTCCTGCCGCGGCATTCTTTCGATTTCTTCTTGTGTCGGATAGGCAAACGGCATCACATCTGCTTCAAGAGCTGAAAATAATTTTCCATCAATCCACTGAAAATACTGCCAGATCGCCGCATCAAACATCCGGTGGGTATCCAGAAAATGATACCAGGATTCCACAAAGGTTTTTGTTCGGAAATATTCTCTATACGCCGGTTCCTCCAAAATATCCTTCCAGTGATACAGCTTATTCCGTTCCTTTTCATTCAAATACAGACTGATGCACTGCTCCATGATTTTCCGGACCTCACGGTCATCCGCGCCTTGTCGCTCAGAAGCATCCGCCATATTCTGGAACTGACGGGTCCAGTCACCGTCCCATGTCTGGAAATCTTCCTCTAACTGTACAGGTGGCTCTCCTGCCTCTTCTTCCCGGAAACTTTCCTCAGAATCTTCGTCAGAATGCACAGGAAGTTCTTCATACTGCGCAGAAGATTCTTCTGACTGTACATCTTCTTTCTGAGGATTTTCCATGTAAGCCTCTTCCGGGTTTCTCTCCGGCTCTGCATAATTCCATGTTTCAGATTCCGCTGCTTTTTCCTGCTCCGCTGCTCCCATCTCCATCCGCCGCGGCTCTTCAGGTATCTGTGGCTCTTCCTCTCTTCCCGCATTGCGCTCCGCCCACGCAAGCGCCTCTTCATAGGCATCGTGGATCCTCTGGAATTCCTCCGGGTGTTCTTCCGGGTGGAACTCCCGGGACTTCGCCGCATACGCCCGCTTTATCGTTTTCTTTTCCGTTGTTGGTTCAATCCCAAGTACCGTAAAACAATTCATCACTGCTGCCTCCTCCACTCATCATACAGATAAGCTTCTATCTTGACCGGCACCGATCTCTTCGGTGTATTCTCCACAATATCCAGAAGCTCACTTGTCCTTGTATACGCCTTCTCGATCGTCCGCAGATCCTGTGCATTTAATGCAACTGAAAAATCTGCCAGGATCTTGTCCAGATATTTTCGGATTTCTCCGGTGTTTTCTTCGTAAAGACGGTCGCCTCTTTCCAGCAGAAGCCGGTTCTTTTCCTGCTCTCTCGGATGGATCTTAATCTTCTGCAGCTCTTTTCTTCTTTCCTCAATCTGCTCTGGTGTCAGATGGATATCTTTGTTGACGATCACCTTACTGAAATGCTCCTTGGTGCTCACCACGGTCACATCCACTTCCAGAATTCCGTTAATGTCATAGGTAAATCGGACATCCACCGCTTCCCTCTGATCCTCTCTTCTTGCCAGCGGCACCGGCACACGGATACGCCCGAGCTCCAGATTCTGGTCTGCATATCGGTGCTCGCCCTGTAAAATCGTGATATCACAGTATTCCTGGAACTGATGTACCGTCCAGTATCGCTCCACCCGGCTGATCGGAAGAACCGAATTTCGCTCAATGATCGGAGACATGATCGCCGGTCCTTTCGGATCCCCGTGAATGATCTCGGTTCCGAGTGTAAACGGACATATATCTGTAAGAAGTACATCCCGCACTGCCTGCTGCCGCTCCTTAATCCCGGCATACATTCCGGCGCCGACCGCAACCGCAACATCCGGATCGATCTCACACCGCGGTCTTTTGCCGCTCAAAAACTGCAGATAATTCTGCACGATCTTCATCTTACCGGATCCACCGATCATAATGATCTCGTCAATATCCTCCCATCCATAACCACTGTCGTTCATCGCCCGTTTCAGCGGAATCCCGATTCCTTCCAGCAGCTTTGCAGACACCTCCAGAAGTCCTTTCGCATCCAGTTTCATCTGGTAAATCTGTCCGCCGATCACAACCTCCATCTCGCCCTCCGGCGCATCAGTCAGTGTACGTTTCAGCTTCTCACTCTCCCGGATCAGGCTGGCTCTTTCTTCATTAGTGATCTTTCCTTCATCAATCCGATTGACACTTAGGAATTTTTCCGCAATTGCACGGTTCACATCATCCCCACCGAGATGATTGTCTCCGGCAACTGCCACAATCTCGATCACACTGTCAAATGCATCTACGATCGAGATATCCAGAGTTCCTCCGCCAAAATCAAACACCAGAAAGGTCTGATCCTCCTTAGTCTTTCCAAAGCGATAGGCAAGTGCTGCCGCCGACGGCTCATTGACCAGACGCTCCACAGTAAGTCCGGCAAGCTCTCCTGCCATCTTCGTCGCATTTCTCTGAAAATCATTAAAATACGCCGGAACACTGATGACTGCCTCTTCAACCGGCTCACCCAGGTATTTTTCCGCATCTTCTTTCAGCTGACGCAGGACCATGGACGACAGATCTGCCGCTGTAAACCGCCTGTTTCCAAGCATAAATGTCTTCTCCGTCCCCATAAAACGCTTGAAACTTGCCACTGTATTTTCCGGATGGGAGATCAGACGCTCTTTCGCCGTTCTCCCTACCAGCATCTCACCGTTCTCATCAATTCCTACTACCGACGGTGTTAAATATTCTCCCAGATTATTTGGAATCAACGTGCATTTATCATCCTGCCACACGCTTACCAGACTGTTTGTTGTTCCAAGATCAATTCCTACCGTTGCCATATGACCGACCTACTTTCTCATTCGTGTTCCTGTTCCATCTCTTTTCGCCCGTTTCAAACGGTTCAGTGTCACTTCTTTTTCATGGAAGATCACCTTGCTCTCCGTTCCTTCTTCAAACAGATATACCTCTTCCACGCTGTCATTTTTCTGTAATTTCATACCGCGCACACCAACTGCACCCTTTTTCTTCTCCGAAACTTCTTCCGCCGGGAAACGGAGCACAAATCCATTCTCCGTCATCAGAACTACATCCTGCACATCCCGGATCGGCCGGATACTTACCAGTGCATCTTCATCCTGCAGTTTCGTTGCCGCGATTGTCCGCTTAGTTACCTGGAATTCACTTCCTGCCACCTTTTTGATCATTCCCTGCTTCGTGACAAACAGGAATTTTGAGAAAAAGAGTTCTCTGTCATCACACAGATATACGATTTCTTCTTTTGTACTGTCAAAATTACTTACATTGTCGATTGGAAATCCTTTGTCCCTGAACTTTCCATAAGGGAGATCCATCACTTTGATCTGATGCATCTTACCATCCGATGTAAAAAGACACAACTTGCCGGTATTCATGCAGCGCAGAATATACTTATTCTCCTTATCTGCCGCTTCCCGGTTACGTTCATAGACAGATCCATCCACCGTCTTTGCATAACCAAAGCGGTCCATCAGAAGGACAACCTCCTGCTCCTGTACTTTATTTTCCTCAAACACAGCTTCTTCTGCATTCTCGATCTTCGTTTTACGCTTCACGGCATATTCTTTTTTCAGCGCATCCAGATCATCAATGATCACCTGCGCCATAGAATCATAATTATTCAGAATATCCTCATATTTTGCAATATTTGCAAGCGTTGTCTCATGCTCCTTCATCAGCGCCTCGATTTCCAGACCGATCAGCTTGTACAGACGCATCTCCAGAATTGCCTGTGCCTGCCGGTCGGTAAACCGGAGCATGGATGCCATCTTCTCAGATCTTTTCGACTTAAACTTGATCTTCTCTGTCGCACCTGTTGTCAGACATTCTTTTGCATCCCTGATGGACGAGCTTCCACGCAGGATCTCAATGATCAGGTCGATCACGTCACACGCCTTGATCAGACCCTCCTGGATTTCTTTTTTATCCTGCTCTTTTTTCAGCAGCGTCTTGTATTTTCTGGTTGCAAGTTCAAACTGGAAATCTACATGATGTTCGATGATACGTTTGAGTCCCAGTACTTCCGGTCTGCCATCGGCTACCGCAAGCATATTGACACCAAAGGTATCCTCCAGTCTGGTCTTTTTATAAAGCATGTTGATCAGATTGTCCACATCTGCATCGCGCTTCACTTCAATTACAATACGGATTCCTTCCTTGGAAGACTGATTGGAAATGTCTACGATGTCACTGGTCTTCTTTGTCTCCACCAGATTGCAGACATCGTTCAGAAATTTACCGATTCCGGCTCCGATCATGGTGTACGGGATTTCGGAAATGACGATCTTCTTCCGTCCGCCTTTTATCTCTTCCACATCTACTTTTCCACGAATCTTGATCTTTCCGGTTCCAGTCTCATAAATTTCTGCCAGATCATCTTTATTGACGACGATCCCGCCTGTCGGGAAATCCGGTCCTTTGATGTACTTCATCAGCTGTTTTGTCGTGATGTCATTGTTCTTCATGTATGCCTTAACCGCATCCACAATCTCACCCAGGTTATGTGTCGGAATACTGGTTGCCATACCAACTGCGATTCCTTCCGCACCGTTCAGCAGAAGGTTCGGAATTCTTACCGGAAGAACTGCCGGCTCTTTTTCTGTCTCATCAAAATTCGGTACAAAATCAATGATATCTTTGTCCAGATCGGCAAGATATGCCTCCTGTGTGATTTTCGCCAGTCTTGCTTCAGTATAACGCATGGCTGCAGCCCCGTCTCCTTCAATGGAGCCGAAGTTTCCATGACCATCTACCAGGATCATTCCTTTTTTGAATTCCTGTGCCATAACAACCAACGCTTCATAGATCGAGCTGTCTCCATGTGGATGATATTTACCCATGGTATCCCCGACAATACGCGCGCATTTACGGTATGGTCTGTCATAACGGATTCCCAGCTCATACATGTCATAGAGTGTTCTTCTCTGTACCGGTTTCAAACCATCCCTGACATCCGGGAGGGCTCTGGAAATGATAACACTCATGGCATAGTCAATATATGATTTTTTCATCAGCTCCGAATATTCCGTCCGGATGATCTGTGACTCTTCCATTTTCTCTTACCTCTTCTAGTTTATGTTTTCTGATGCACAGACTTTCCCCTTTTGAAAATCCATGCCTTTCCGATCTGTTTTTAAATATCCAGTTCTGCCTCTGTCGCATTTTCATAAATAAATGCGCGGCGCGGCGGAACTTCTGTTCCCATCAGCATCTCTGTTACACCGGATGCCATACGTGCATCCTCGATCTCGATCCGTTTCATCATTCGAGTTTCCGGGTTGAGGGTTGTCTCCCAGAGCTGCTCTGCATCCATTTCACCCAGACCTTTGTATCGCTGCAGGGTAAAGTCGGAATGTGTCTTTCTATATCTCTCCAGTGCCTTATCATCGTAAAGGTACTCTTCTTCTCCCTTTTTCGGCATTGCCTTATAAAGCGGCGGCATTGCCACGTAGACATGACCTTCGTATATCAGTTCCGGCATAAACCGGTAGAATAAGGTCAGCAACAGTGTGGAAATATGCGCTCCATCCACATCCGCATCCGCCATGATGATAATCTTGTCATACCGCAGCTTTGTGATATCAAAGTCATTACCGTATCCCTCTGAAAATCCACATCCGAATGCATTGATCATGGTCTTGATCTCGGCATTTGCCAGAACCTTATCGATGCTTGCTTTTTCCACGTTCAGGATCTTTCCACGGATCGGCAGGATTGCCTGATACATTCTGTCGCGGGCAGTCTTTGCGCTTCCTCCCGCAGAATCTCCCTCAACGATGAAGATTTCACATTTGGATGCATCCCTGCTCTCACAGTTGGCAAGCTTACCGTTACTGTCAAAAGAATATTTCTGCCTGGTCAGAAGATTCGTCTTTGCCTTTTCCTCGGTCTTACGGATCTTTGCTGCTTTTTCCGCACAGGAAAGAACCTTTTTCAGTGTCTCCAGATTCCGGTCAAAGAAACGCGGGATCTCATCACTGGTCACCTTTCCGGTCGCTTTTGCCGCATCCTGGTTGTCCAGCTTTGTCTTGGTCTGGCCCTCAAACCGGGGATCCGGATGCTTGATGGATACCACGGCGGTCATTCCGTTCCGGACATCGGCACCGGTAAAGTTTGCATCCTTTTCCTTCAGAATATTTAATTCTCTGGCGTAAGTATTAATAACATTTGTGAACTGGGTCTTGAAACCAGTAAGGTGGGTACCGCCCTCGGAGTTATAAATGTTATTACAAAAGCCCAGTACATTCTCGTGGAATTCATTCACATACTGGAATGCCACTTCCACGGAGATGCCTTCGCTCTCACCGGAAAAGAAAATGACATCATGGACGGTCTCTTTGGAACGGTTCATGTCTTTTATGAAGCCAATGATGCCTTCCGGTTCATGGTAGGTAACCTTCTCCGGTTCTTCTTTTCTCTTATCTTCAAAAATGATCGTAAGCTTCGGATTCAGATAAGCGGTCTCATGCAGACGACTCTTTACTTCATCTTCCTTGAAACGGGTCTTGTCGAAGATGGTATCATCCGGCAGGAAATTGATGGTCGTACCGGTCTCTCTGGTCTTGCCCACTACGGGAAGCAGACCGTCCACCAGATCCATGACGGGGATACCTCTCTCGTAATGATCCTCATAGATGCAGCCACCGCTTTTGACTCTGACAGTCAACCTTGTAGAAAGTGCATTTACTACAGAGGAACCTACACCGTGCAGACCACCGCTGGTTTTATAAGCGGAGTTGTCAAATTTACCGCCGGCATGCAGGGTCGTGAATACCAGACGTTCCGCACTGATCCCTTTTTCGTGCATTCCCACGGGAATACCACGTCCGTTGTCTTCTACCGTGGCGGAGCCATCCGCTTCTAATGTTACTTTTATCGTATCACAGTATCCGGCCAGATGTTCGTCCACAGAGTTATCTACAATCTCATAGATTAAGTGATTCAGGCCCTTGGTGGAGACACTGCCGATATACATTCCGGGTCTCTTTCTTACCGCTTCTAAACCTTCCAGGACGGTAATACTTGAGGCATCATAATTATTGTCTTTTGCCATGAAATGGAACTCCTTATCAACACATGATTGTCTTTAGTATAGCATAGATTTTGTGTTTGGAAAAGTAAAAAATACAAGGGATGGGGGAAACAGATAAGATAATGAAGGCACAGATGGCGCGAGGTGCAGACTTTGAGTCAGGTAATATTATTAAGAAGGCAAAAGCCATGATACCTATTCTTGTGCCCTTATTCATATCAGCGTTCAGAAGGGCTAATGAACTTGCAATGGCTATGGAGGCGAGATGTTATCACGGTTCT
>OGPU01002675.1_pt1 | contig 12107 bp, 20 predicted proteins | sample 1552991 | NCBI WGS metagenome assembly OGPU01 (sample SAMEA2580296, study PRJEB22360) | human gut metagenome | biome: human gut; feature: human-associated habitat; material: faeces | place: Denmark | collected 2008/2010 | reverse complement strand
AAGCGAGAAAAACGCTGCCGCCAGTTCTGCAGCCGCCAAAACCGCCCAGAGCGCGGCAGAGACGGCCAAAACCGGCGCGGAATCTGCCAAAACGGCAGCAGATAACAGTGCAAAGGCCGCTGCCAGCTCTGCCAGTACCGCCAGCGGCGCTGCAAGCACAGCCACCACGCAGGCCGCGGCGGCCAAATCCAGCGCGGATAATGCAGCAAGCAGCGCAACGGCAGCCAAAAACTCCGAAACCGCGGCGGCCAAATCTGCCCAGGGCGCATCCAGCGCGGAGACTGCCGCCAAAGCGGCACAGAACGCCGCTGAGGCAGCCAAGACCGGGGCCGACACGGCGGCCAGCAATGCAAGCGAAAAGGCCACAGCCGCGGCCAGCAGCGCCACAGCGGCCAAATCCAGCGAGGCTGCTGCCGCCAAAAGTGCAGACGATGCCAAGAATTATGCCGCGCAGGTGGCTGGCATTGTAACCAATCAGGCCATTTTCGGCGTGAACTTTTCCGGCAGCGCCAGTGCAGGCACCCGTGTGGGCGCGGCAAAGGATTTTGTGTTTGCGCCCGGCACTGATGCCAGCGCAGGGCAGAACAGCTTTGATGCTGTCTATCCCTGGGCAGGCATGCGCCGGTGCTGCTGCACCCTGAACGCAGATGGCACTGTTAAGGTCAATGCGTACAAGGGCCAGCCTGGATACATTGAGGATGGCACCAGCGGCGAAGTGCTGGTGGAAATCCCGCTGTTTTACGTTTCCGGCATGCTGGACGTTGCGCCGTCCATCAGCATGTCCATGCTGCCCGGCTACCGCGCCCCACGAAAATTCCTGAATGCGGATGGCAGCCTCAAGCAAAAATGCTATGTGCGTGCTTTTCCCGGCAGCATTGGCGCAGACAGCAAGCTGCACAGCATTGCCGGTGCCCTGCCGACTGGCAGCCAGAATATCACGCAGTTTTTGGCCGCTGCCCGCAAGTGGGGCGATACCTACAGCATTGGCACCAGCGCTGACTTTGAGGTGCTGGCCTACCTGATGATTGTTGTATACGGCACGCGCCATGCGCAGAGCAAGATCAATGGCTGTGTAAGCTTGTACAGCACGAACATTGCGGTTGCCGCCGCGACTGACAACGCTGCCAGCGTGGTGGTTGCCAAGGGTGCCGGCATTGAGCCCGGCATGGTGATCTCCATCGGCACCGGCGATGAAAACGAAACCATCGCAAAACGTCGCATTGTTACCAGCGTGGAAGCCATTGATGGCGATACCGCCAACGTTAAGATCAACTTTGACGGCAATCCCGTAACCACCACGACCGATCACAAGGTATGGCGCATGATGCAGAGCACCGGTACCGCAAATAGCGTGATTGCTACTTGCGGCAGCCCTGTCAGCAACACCGATGGACGGCACAGCTTTGTGTTTTACGGGGTGGAAAATCCGCTCTATGGCAACCAGTGGCGCTTTGAGTGCGATTGGAAGTTGGTTGACGGCGTACCGTACTGGTGCGATGACCCCGCAAAGTACAGCTGGACGTCCAACGATGGGTACACTGCCCTTGACACTATGGCGATGCCGGACGAAGGCTGGGCAACTGCCCTGCAGCAGGATGATCGTGCACCCAGCGTACAGATCACCAAGTCTGTTGGCGGCAGCTCTGGCACCTACTTGGCAGACTATTTCTGGATCAATAAGTCCGGAACCCGTATCGCTCGGCGTGGCGGCTCCGCCAACCGCGGCAACGCAGGCCCGTTCTCCCTCGACCTCAACAACGGCGCGGGCGACGCCTGGTGGAGCATCGGCGGTGACCTTTCTATCCCCGGTTAAGCGGGGGTTCGGGGACCGCAAGGCCCCCGATAAAACCTATCCGAATATGACATTATGCAAAAGGCTCTTGATCTTATACCGTATCGCTCTGCGTGGCGGCAACTCCAACAACGGCGGCAACGCAGGCCCGTTCTACCTCAACCTCAACAACGACGCGGGCGACGCCTGGTGGAACATCGGCGGTGACCTTTCTTTGGCGGCAGCACAGCAAGCTGTGCTGTTGGTCGTGACCTTATTATGCAAGATCAATCTGCCTGAGCTCTAGCTATAACCTGGCCCATCCGGAAACCTTAGTAGGCGGCAAACACCGGGCGAAATGGTTTGTGGCCAAAGAAAGCTTATAACATGCCTAAACGCATTGGAAACCTGTTGCCGGTCATGACAGACCGGAATTTTATCAGAGGGGAGATGCTTGAACATGCAAAGAAACGCATGGACGATCCGACCACGGTGCCCGCCCTGCTGCATGCAGATGAATGTGTTGCACAAGTGCAGCACTGGATCATATGCGGCGACTGGGTGCCCAGCAAGCCAATCCGCACCCGGCACTATGAGCCAAGCAACGGCAAGCTGCGTGACATCGACTATGTACCATTCTGGCCCGATGGCGTGATGCACTGGATACTGATCGACAGCATCTATGACAGGGTTGTGCCGAAACTTGACCCCTACTGCGTGGCAGGTATCCGGGGACGTGGGCCACACAGCACCAAAAAGCATGTGGAGTACTGGATCAAAACGGACCGCGCGGGCACAAAATATGGCGCGGAGCTGGATATCCACCACAACTTTCCGGAAACGGACCATGATTTTGTGATGTACGGATACCGGCAGTTGATCAAGGACAAGTACTGGCTGCGCCTGGCTGATGCTGTGGTACAGAGTTTTGCCAATGGCCTGCCTATCGGTTATGTCACAAGCCACTGGTTCCAAAATTTGGCCATGACGGCATTTGACCGCTATGTGCGCAGCCTGGATGGCGTGCGGCACTATTACCGGTATGTGGACAATATCCACATGTATGGCCCAAACAAGCGCAAGCTGCATCGTGCCCTGCAGGCCGCCATGGACTGGCTGTGCGCAGCAGGGTATACCATCAATAGCAGTTGGCAGGTATACCGCACCGACTACATAGACGCTGACGGTGAGCACCGCGGACGCGCCCTGGATGGCCTGGGTTTTGTGATCTACTGCGACCACACCATCTACCGCAAGCGTACCAGCAAGCGCCTGATCCGGCTGTGTCTGGATATCAGCAAGCGGCCACACGGCAACCCAACACCGCACCAGGCCCGGCAGGCTGCCTGCCGGATCGGGCAGCTAAAACATGCAGATATGCACCATTTTCGGGTCAAGCACGTTGACGGCGTGATAAGTTACCGGAAAATCAGAAAGGCGATACAAAATGCTTAAAATCGAATGCAACGAAAAGCGGCCCCGCTATGAGACGGAACCGCTGGAAGATGGCCGCACGTTGGTGCGGCTGTATGAAGACGAAGAAGCAGCAAGCCGCCCGGCTGTGTCCGATATGGACACGCCCTGGAACGGTTACCGCTATACAACTTATGAGACGCGAATTGCCCTGCCTGCCGGTGCGCTGGAAACCGCGCCCGATATCTGGGCGGAGGCCGTCAAGCAGGCAGACCACACCCAGGCCGCTGCCCAGGTACGCGCAGAGCGTGACCGGCTGATCTCTGCCTGCGACTGGACCGTGCTGGACGATGCCAAGACGGACAAGCAGGCATGGGCGACCTACCGCCAGGCATTGCGGGATGTGCCGGAGCAGCCCGGCTTCCCGTATGATGTGAGCTGGCCTGCCATGCCGGGACAGCTGTGACGGACAACGAGCGAGCGCAGCGCCTGTCCCGCACGCTGTCTATGGCCCTTGATCTTGTGGATGCTGTACTGGATCGGCTGGAACGTGAGGGCCTGGACACCACCACAGAGCGCGAACTGTTGGCGCAGCTGTGGTGGGATGGGGCGGCACTGGCAGATAAAAGAAGATCGGAGGAACAAGGAAATGATTGACGCAATCGACGTATCGAAACATCAGGGCAGATTTGACTGGCAGGCAGCCCATAACAAGGGCATCCGCCATGCCATGCTACGTGCCGGGTATGGCCGCCATGCCAGCCAGAAAGACCCGCAGTTTGAGCGCAACGCAGCGGAGTGTGCCCGCCTGGGTATCCAGTACGGCGTGTACTGGTACAGCTATGCCAGCACCCCGGCGGAAGCCCGGCAGGAAGCCCGCTGCTGCCTGGCCGCGATCAAGGGCAAGCACCTGTGTCTGCCGGTGGCGTATGATATCGAGTACGAGCCGTGCATCCTGCGCCTGACCAACGCGCAGCGCACGGCACTGGTGGAAGCGTTCCTGGGCGAAATCGAGGCGGCTGGATACTACGGCATCCTGTATGCCAGCTGCGATTTTATCCGCAACCGCTTGGACTACAAGGCGCTGTCCAAGTATGATATCTGGGTGGCCCAGTACGGCAGCGCCTGCACCTGCCCGCTGCCGTATGGCATCTGGCAGTATTCCAGCCGCAACGCCCTGGGCATCCCCGGCTACGGCACTAGCCTGGACTGCAACCGGGTCTACAAGGATTATGAGCAGCTGATGATTCAGGCGGGCTTGCAGGGCCACACCGCGCCCACCCCGGAGGATACCACCCCCAACAAGCTGGACAAGCAGCGGATTACCATTGGCCATATTTCCAGCGGAGACCGCGCAACCATCCGCACCCTGTGCGAGGGGCTGGGGCTGATCGCGGCGGGCCTGTACCGCGAAACCTGTGCGGATGGCAACCAGTGGATGCTGGACGTTGGGCCGGTATCCAGCGGTGATGCCTGGTATATTATGCGTCAGTGTGCGGAGCTGAAACTCATTGAAGCAGGGCTGTATAAGGCCGAATATGTGGGGTGATGCGGTGAAAAAACTTTTTATTTCTCAGCCGATGCGCGGCAAAACGGACGAAGAAATCCTCAAAGAGCGCAAGGCACTGATTGCCGATGTGTATATGAAAACACATGAGGAAGTCGGAGTCATCGAATCCTTTTTTGAGGATGCCCCGGCTGACGCAACACCGCTGTGGTATCTGAGCGAAAGCCTCAAGCTACTGGGCACCGCTGATTTTGTAGTGTTCGCCCCTGGCTGGCAGGACTATCGCGGGTGCCGCATTGAACATGACGCGGCTGTAGCCTATGGAATTCCCATCGTGGAGGTGTGATGCCAATGCAGCATGTATTTTCGTTTACGATCGCGGAAGCCTGGGCATTTTTGATTTACGCGGCGGGTGCTGCCGCCGGACTGTATGCCGGGGGAGTGGCTATCAGCAAAGTAATTACCGCAATAAAAAAGCCAAAAACCGACCAGGACAAACGCATTACCCAGTTAGAAGCGCGGGTGAACGCTATGGAGGGCTTTTTGAGAAACGACAAACAGCGGCTTGACCGCATGGATGAAGGGCAGCACGTGACCATGCAGGCACTGCTTGCCCTTCTTGACCACAACCTTGACGGAAACAACATTGACCAGATGCAGAAGGCAAAGGAAGCCTTGCAGAAGCATCTGATCGGCTAAAAAAAGGAGAAAGCAAAATGGATATTTCTTTTCTGTCCGAATATATGATCCCCGTGATTGTTGGCATCTGCCTGTGCGTGGGCTGGATTGTCAAGCAGTGGATTAAGGATGTTGACAACCGGTATATTCCCACGATTTGCGCAGTGCTTGGTGTTGCGCTGGCCTGCTGGATGAATTGGCCTGAAATTACCGCTACCGTTATTTTGTCCGGCCTTGCAAGTGGGCTGGCATCCACCGGTCTACATCAGGCGTTCAAGCAGATTCTTGAGGGCTTTGGAAATGGGAAGTAAGTTTGATTTCCGAATGAGCCGCAGCGACTATGATGACCTATGTTTTGACCTGACCGATGACGAACACGCCGTGTTGGACTTGCGGCGGCGCGGGATGCACAACGCCGATATTGCGGCGGAATTGTATTGCAGTGAAAGGACGGTTAATCGGAGAGTTAAAGCGATAAAAAGTAAAATTGGGTAATAAAAAGCCCCGGTTTGTGATTGAATGTATCACAAACCGGGGCTTTCTTGTTTTTATTGCTTCGATACATATACAATCGCGCTACGAATTGCAGTTGATATCGAAATGTTTTTTCCGGACTGCTTTGACATTGTGCTGACAATGTTTTGTAATACAGCATATTCGTCAAAGTGTAAGGCTATGTCCATTCTTTTCCTATAGTAAAATGCGATATCAGAACGTTGTGGAAGTGGATACACTGGCAATTTACATTTTAAGATACAATACCTTGCCGCATCCGAAAGACTTTCAAGTTTCATCCTTTTTTGCAAGTTTGAAAGTGCGGATAGCTCGTTCGGAAGAAGGTATGCAGTAACCATTTTTGATGGTAACGGGGGCAACGATTTCATTTCATTGCCCCTCCTCGTCTTTTGCCTTTTGATTTTGCCTCGAATTCCTTGTCGGGCGCTTGATATAAGGCTCATTTTCGTCTATGAGCCAGTCACGGCCCATTTTGTGCGCGGTCTTAAATCCTCCGCGCAAAACTTTCTGCCGCACGGTTGCGGGGGTTCTGCCGTGTCGAAAAGCGTATTCCTTGAGAGTAATGTCCATCTTGATGCCTCCTGCATCCTTAGATGCTTCCAAAAGTCTCCTCAATAGCGCGAGTGGTCATGTAAATGGGCTTCTCGTTGCTGTGCTCTGCATTCCAATTCCGTGCAACATCGTTTGCGGTTAGTGTTGCAGAAAAAATCTGAATGCTGTCTCTGCTACTAAAAAGCTTGTTGCAGATAGCAACAGCATCTGCGCGGCTCATATCCTTGAACCAAGTCTTGATGATAACTTTATAAATCAGGTCGGTTTCTGCGGCCTTGACAGCTGCTGCCATCTCTTCGTCATCATTCAATCCGCTGCGCTGTGCACCGCCAAAAAGAAAAGCCATGTCATTCGCTATAAAGCTATCTCCGTTACCCCACATTTGCTGATAGGTGTTAACGATGCGCTCGGTTTCGGCCTTGTTCGCTTCGTTTGCCTTGCTGATGATATCTGCGTTGATGCTGTTAATAATGGTGTTAGTCATTTTGTTTTCCTCCTGTTATAATTGTGTGTTTATTTCTTATCTTGCTTATATTATACTACTCTAAAGTAGCATTGTAAATAGACTTTTGAAAAATATTTTGTATAAACTTGGCGTAAAACTGTCGCGTTCGTGTCGCACGTTTTTACGTCTATTTTTTTATAATTAAGCTAGAGGAAACAAAAAATGGCCTATAAAAATTTCAATCTCAACCCAGCAGGCAGGCACACAGAAGATTGCGCTGTCAGAGCGCTGGCGGCGGCATTAAATATGTCCTGGAAAGAAATTTACACAGGTTTATGTGAACAAGGATTTTGGCTTTGTGACATGCCATGCGCCAATCGAGTGTGGAAAACATATCTGATTAGGAAGGGGTGGAAAAGGAACAAAATTCCAAGTATACCCCAAAGGCAATGCACAGTTAAACAGTTCGCGGATGACAACTGCAAGGGAACGTTTCTCCTTGAAATGTCAATGCATATTGTTTGCGTAAAAAATGGAGATTGGATAGATACATGGGACTGCGGTGATGAAGTCCCAAAAGCTTATTGGGAGGGCAGCAATGAACGTGCCGTATTATAACCCATACCCACAGTTTTATGGGCAGCCTATGCCAGACCAGCTTGCCCAGTTGCGTCAAGGCGTATTTCAACCGCCACAACAGCAAATGCCTACGCAGCAAACAACACAATCTTGTGAGGTCGTATGGGTATCTGGCGAGGGTGAAGCGAATGGCTATATGGTTGCACCCGGAAGTAAAGTCATTTTAATGGATCGGGATACACAGACATTCTATGTAAAATGCCGTGATGTAAACAATATGCCTTATCCGATGGAAGTTTATGACTACCACAAACGGGAAGCGAAATCGGAAGCAAACCCCAAAAGAGAAAATTTTGTCACCCGATCAGAATTTGATGCTCTTGCGACCGCATTTAATGAATTGAAAAACCAAATGCAATCAAAACCGCAAAAGACAGTAAAGGAGGCAACAAATGCCAAACCCGCTTTACAACAGACTTAATGAAAACCAACAGGGAAACATGATGCAGCAATTCCAGCAGTTTATGAAGCAGATGCAGGGCAAAAACCCAAATGAAATGATAGAACAGATTGTAGCTTCCGGGCAATTAAGTCAGCAGCAGTTAAATTCTATCCAACAGCAAGCCAAAAACATGGAACGGCAGTTTTCTACAATGCGTTCTATGTTCGGATTTTGAATAAATGCGGCCGCATTTAGAATAAAAATTTTGAAAAGGAGATAACCAATGGCAGTTTATAACGATATGACTCCTGCCGATATTGCCGCTGTTACCGGAAACAATAACCGCAACAATGGCATGTGGGGCGGCGATTGGGCGGCATGGATCGTGCTGTTTCTAATCTTCGGCATATTCGGTTGGGGCGGCATGGGCTTTGGCGGCTTCGGTGGCTTTGGCGGCGGCATGCGCGGCGCTAATTCCCCCGGTTTCCAGGGCTATGCAACCCGTGCCGATATCAATGAGGGCTTTGCCCTTAATGGTATTGACAACGGCATTCGCTCTATCCAGAATGGCATTTGCGACAGCACTTATGCCATTAACACCGGAATGCTGAACGGGTTTAATAACCTGAACAACAGCATTCAGCAGGGCTTTAACGCAACCAATGTTGCACTGCTTCAGGGCCAGAATGCACTTGGTGCCCAGCTTGCGGATTGTTGCTGCAAGACCCAGAGCGGCATCCAGGGCGTGAATTACACGATTGCTACCCAGGAGTGTGACACACGCAACCAGATGCAGCAGGGATTCAACGCAATGCAGAACACGATGAACTTTAACACTCGTGACATTGTGGAGAACCAGAACACCAACACCCGCGCAATCCTGGATTACCTGTGCAAGGACAAGATTGAAACCTTGCAGAGCGAAAACCAGGCGCTGCGCCTGGCTGCATCTCAGTCCGATCAGAACTCCGCGCTTCGTGCGGCAATCGATGCAAGTACTAATGAAATTCTGCGCCGTGCTGCACCGCTTCCGGTGCCTGCTTACGCGGTCGCAAACCCGTATACTGGCAATTATGGTTACGGGTGCTGCGGTTACGCCAACAGCTGTGCGGGCTAAGTAAAATATGGCAACTTGTGAGGGTTTCTTACATGTTCAGCCCTGAGCTGATTTTGCAAAAAAAGGCGGCGGGGCAATAGTCCCGCCGTTTATTCTTAGAAGAAAGGATTGTTTTTATGGCAGAGTACACTTCGGCAGCTGTTCAGACTGTGGCAGCTGGACAAAATGTTTTGCTTACAGAAACAGTAGTAGCTGGTAAACCTTGTATTGTTCACCGTGCCGGGTCTGGTATTGTAACGCTGCGCGGTTTGACAAATCAGTGCAAGGCACGATTCAAAATTTCGTTTGGCGCGAATATCGCAATTCCAACTGGAGGAACGGTTGAAGCAATTTCAGCTTCTCTTGCAATCAATGGTGAGCCGCTGAATAGCGCCACAGCAACCGTGACACCTGCGGCAGTTGAGAATTTCTTCAACATTTACATTGCTGCATTTATCGAGGTTCCTCGTGGATGTTGCGTAACAATAGCGGTGGAAAATAGCAGCACGCAGGCAATTTCCGTATCCAACAGCAATCTGATTGTTGAACGCGAAAGTTAAGAAAGGGGAAAATAACAATGAGCATGAAAGCAATGAATGACATCCGGGAAATGCTTTGTGATGAACTGGATGAAGTTTCCCGTCACGGCACTTTGAATGTTCGTGATCTTGACGTGGTTTACAAGGTCACGCAGAGCATTGCCAACCTTGATGACATCATGGAAGAAGAGGGTTACAGCCATGATGGTGGTTGGGAAGCAAAAATGCGCGGCACTTATGGCAATGATATGCGCCGTGACCGCCGTTATGCGGATGACACGCGCCGCCGGATGGATACCGACCAAGATGACCGTGAACCTAAACACCGCTATTCGGAGGATATGCGCTGAACAGGGAGGTGTAAAGCTTGAAAGAGCTTACATATAAAGACTTTGAAGACTATGAGCAGCGGCTCAAAGAAGAAGCCTATTATTGCATGGGAGATGTAATTTCACCCAAAAGCAGGGAAGGCTTTGAAAGCGTTGTACGCTGCTATATGGCCATGAAGGACTTTGAAAAGGCGTTGCATATTAAACAGGATTCTGGCGACTTGAAGCAGTGGGTACATAAAATGGAAAACGCTGACGGTTCGTATGGCGAACACTGGACGGTTGACCAGACTTCCACCTATATGACTTCACGCGGAATGGACAGCACAAAGGAAGAATTTTATGCAGCTATGAACATGATGTTTAGTGACTACTACCCGGTGGCCAAAAAGCACAATGTAAACACTCCTGAATTTTATGCAGACCTCGCAGCGGCTTTTATCAATGATAAGGACGCGTCCAAAGATAAGGTGGAAAAATATTACGAGTGTGTTGTGGAATGAGTGAATTTTTGGAAACTATGAAAAGTGCAGATTTCGGCCATGCTTGGCGTGTACTGGATGAATTTATGGATGCACTAAAGGAAGCAAAACCGGAAACGTATGCAGGATTGATGCACGATTTGAAAAGGACTAAATAAAAGTTTTGTCCATTATTATAGGGTGATATTTGCAATACCAAATATAGGGCTGCAAAGTTTTCCGTCAAATTGCACAGGTGCAATTTTGGTGCACATGCAGTATTTTATACGGTAATACGTTAATGTAATAGAGTTCGACTCTCGCCACTCGGACCAAACAGTGAGTTGAGTTTTTCAACGCGAAACCGCTAAGTTTGAAAGAACTTGGCGGTTTTATTTTTTTGCTTTTTTGCGGTGAAAATAGGGCCAGTTCTAACCGATTTTATCCAGCAGGCAAAGGTCACTGCATATTTGCTGCAATGCCTTGCTTTCTTTTGGTATCCAAATGTCCGTAAATATTCGCCGTCATCTTTATATCAGGATGCCCTAACCATTCCTGCACATCCTTCAAGCCAAAGGATTGGGACAGTATTGAAACTCATGTGTAACTTCAAAACTTTCGATAAAGTGTGAAAAGTCGGGAGCTTGGAACGCCGCGGATATTTAACTGTTTGGAGCATCACAAAAAACGGACAAACATATGCCGTGTGCCGATAAGACAGTAATTTGAGAAAACTACAAAATCGGCATCTGCCAAGCAGGATTGGACAACAAAACAGGCGGCACTCAACGTCGGTTGGGTGCTGCCTGTTTTTGTACATCTAAGGGTTGCGAATCACCTGTTTTTTGCGCTGAAAAGCAAGGATAGCGAAAAGGGTGAAATAGTTATCGCCTCTGTGCGGTTCTTTTGTGAAACAGCGAATCGCTGCATAGCGGATACCGTTCGCTGGGGAGTGCGTATATTTGCGGTCAAGCAAAATACCCCTCAAAACTGTAAAGTCGATAGATAGGTATTTCGATGCAGAGTATGATTGACACTGTTAGAATCGAAAAATCAGATTTTAGCACAAAATAATGTTGCTAAATGGCGATAACTTCCGTCGCGCCTATTGAAAATAGAATGATTGCTGTGTCATACTGTGTGTACACACGAACGAGTGGGCACGTTTGACAATCTGATCTACAATGACCTGCTACGTATGCCGTCATCGTTTTGAATGGCGATTCAAAGGCGCATCTCGAAGTGGTCACGGAATATCAGCCTTTAGATCAGGCTCAATTATTATCATGAAGCAGACGATTGGAGAGATACCATATGACGATCAACTGTGTATGGGAGCATAACGGCAGAGACACCTTGCTTTATGCGGTGGATTTTGTAGGTGCATACACCCGCGGAGAAACATTGGAAGCCGCTGTCCGGAAAATGCAAGCAGAAATATGCTCTTATCTCAAATGGTGCGGCAAAAAAGCAGTAACAAGCATGGATATCGTCATCATCGAAGAAAAGGTTTCCGAGCTTGCGATCTGCGACGCGGACTCTGATGTGCTTTTTGAAAGTGAAAAAGCACCGCTGACAGCAGAAGAATATATAAAGTTAAAGGCACTTGCGCTGAAATCAGCGCAGGATTTTCTTGCCTTGTATGATTCTGTTCCCGATAAGAATGCAACGGCTGCTCCCGAACGCAAGACCTTTTACGGACAAGTTCCCCGCACGGCAAATGAAATGTACGAGCATACAAAGAATGTGAATACATATTATTTTGCGGAGATTGCTGTG
>OGPU01002658.1_pt1 | contig 12153 bp, 9 predicted proteins | sample 1552991 | NCBI WGS metagenome assembly OGPU01 (sample SAMEA2580296, study PRJEB22360) | human gut metagenome | biome: human gut; feature: human-associated habitat; material: faeces | place: Denmark | collected 2008/2010 | reverse complement strand
CCATGAACATTGCCCCCGGCCTCAAGCGCCGCTTTGCCGCCGAGCGCTACAGCTTCGTGCCTGCCGCCATCTGGGCCGAGCAGCGCCAGAAGGCTTTGGCCGACTCCAAGCTGGACGTGGGCTTTGAGGCCTTCGGCTACGACATCGACCCTGCCGCCGTGGCTCTGGCCAACGCCAACGCCAAGCTGGCCGGCGTGGAGAAGCGCTGCCACTTCGAGGTGGCCGACGTGGCCGATTTCGCCGCCAGGAGCGAGGCCATCGTCCTGACCAACCCCCCGTACGGTGAGCGCATGAGCACCATCGAGGGTGCCGCCAAGCTGGCCCGCACCCTCGGCCAGCAGATGGAGGCCCACCCCTGCGCCGGTGTCTATGCCATCACTGCCGATATGGATTTTGAACACCACTACGGCAAGCGGGCCAACAAGCGCCGCAAGATGTACAACGGCATGATCCCCTGCCAGCTGTATATGTACTACAACGCCCCCAAGTTCGAGAACCGCCCCGCAAAGCCCATGCCCAAGAGCGGCTTTGACGGCAAGCGCACCCAGCCCGGCCACACGGGTCGTTTCGAAAAGAAATAAGATGCACCCAAAGACCGCACTGAAATCGATTCCAGTGCGGCCTTTTCTATAAGAATTTACAAAAGAACGGTTGAACGCTGACGAAAAATAGATTATACTAGTCTACAGCTGTGGGGAAGCGGTCTTCCCCTGCAAGAAAGGCTGCGCCCGGCGCGGCCCGCGAAAGGAATGAACAGAATGAAGGGACGTATGCGGCCCTATCTGCCGGAGCTGACCATCCGGGATTACAACACCTATCAGTGGTATCAGCGCGGCGTCCGCCGCCAGCTCTACACCACCTATGGGCTGTATTCCTGCTATGGTCTGCGCTACAACGGCGTCCTGTTCGCGGTGCTGGCCGACAGTCTGGCGGGCCGTCCGGCCACCTGTAAGCGGATGCGGGAGCCGGGTACGCTGGTCTGGCGGCAGATGATGTGCCAGACCCAGGGCATCCGGCTGGCCGCACAGGTGGAAGTCCTGCTGAGCTGGCACCGCATCCAGGATGCCCAGTGGGCCGACCTGCCCTTCTACAAAAAAGTACGGCGGGTGGTGGACACCGTCCTGCTGCGGCGAGCCTACCGGAAGGCCGCCGCCGAGAACCCGGCACTGGAGCGCATCTTCGTACAGGAGCGGGACCAGGCCAACGTCCAGATGACCCTGAACGCCAAGAACTATCTGCTGGCCGCAGAGCCGAAGGGCAACCTCTACGGCGCGCTCTACTCGGTGCTGGCCACCGACGACCCCAATCAGCGCAAAAGTATGCACTACATTGGCAGCTGCATCGGCCGGGCCGCTTATCTGCTGGACAAAGCGGAGAGCTTTTCCCGGGACAAAGATAAGGGCCGCTACAACGTCTTCCTCGTCAACGGCATCAACGACAGGAACGCCGCCCGGGAAAACGCCCGGCGGCAGGCCCTCGCTGCGGTCAACGACCTCGTCCGCGCCTACGGGATGCTGGACGTCAAGCTGAACCGCACCCTGCTGGACAACATCATGATCTTGGGCCTCCGCCACGCCATCGAGCCGCTGGACGTTGAGAGCCAGCCGGTACAATGGGAGCTGCCATGAAGGGACGCAAAAGTAAAAGCTGGGCCATGGCCTACTGCGGCATGGCCGCAGCGCTCAGCGTGGTCCTGATGCTGCTGGGGGCTGTGTTTCCCATTGCGATGTTCATCGCTCCGGCGGTGGCCAGCTTCCTCATCGCCACAGTCTGCGTGGAGTGCGGGAAGACCATGGCTCTGACGGCCTATGGCGCGGTGAGCCTGTTGAGTCTGCTCTTCGTGCCGGACAAGGAAGTGGCCCTCACCTTTGTGTTCCTGCTGGGGTACTATCCGTTGGCAAAACCTTATTTCGAGCGGATACGCCCGGCCCTGCTGCGGGCTGTCTGCAAGCTGCTGCTCTGCAACGGCGGGATTCTGGCGATGTACGGGCTGGTGCTGCTGCTGGTCCCGGCGGGCAGCATCGCCGAAGAGCTGCGCACTACGGCGCTGGCCGTCTCGCTGGTGACGCTGGCCATGGGCAATGCAGCCTTCCTGCTCTATGACCGGGCGCTCCACAATATGCTGATGCTCTATAAAGTGGTCTGGCAGCCGAGGCTCCACAAAATGCTGGGCGTCCATTGACGGATGTGGGACTTTGTGATACAATACCGCTGACCTTTTCCGTCGGCTTCTGACAGCTCCGAAAGGAGCTGTTTTTGTTTTCAGGAAGGCGGTGGAAAGAGCAGAAAGAGGGGATAGACGACTTCAGTTGACGAAAAAGCGCCGGGCCACGCGGGTGACAGCCGTGAGGGTGACGAGGAGAGGGACCATCGAAAGTTTCGGCGGGTGTTCCTCCGGTTGAAACGGGAGCGATAGCTTCCAGGGCTTATACCAGCCGCAGAGAAGGGCAAAAAACGGCAGCAATACCGCAACAGAATCCTTTCAAAGAAAGCCATACAAGAACATAGACTGATCGTAAGAGGCTGACAGCCGCCGTGTGCGTTCGCGCCGTGCTGTCGGCATGGAGGTGTTTTGTATGTGTGGCATCGTAGGTTATTCGGGTAAGCGCAGCGCCCAGGAAGTGCTGCTGAACGGTCTGGAAAAGCTGGAATACCGCGGCTATGACTCCGCCGGCGTCGCGCTGGCGCTGGAAGGCGGCATCCACGTCGTCAAGAGCAAGGGTCGGCTGGAAGTGCTCCGCCGCAAGCTGGAGGCAGAAAACCTGCCCGAGAGCTTCTGCGGCATCGGACACACCCGCTGGGCCACCCACGGCGAGCCCAGCGACGTCAACAGCCATCCCCACTCCACCCCCCGCGTGAGCATCGTCCACAACGGCATCATCGAGAACTACGGCCCTTTGAAGGCCGACCTGATGGCCAAGGGCGTCACCTTTGAGAGCGAGACGGACACCGAAGTGCTGGTCAAGCTCATCGACTACTTCTGCTGCGCCCAGCCCAAGCAAAGCCCTCTGGCAGCCCTGCGGGAGGCGCTGGCGATGGTGCGGGGCAGCTATGCACTGGGCGTGCTGTTCCGGGAAGAGCCGGACACCATCTACGCCGTCAAGAAGGAGAGCCCCCTCATCGTGGGCTGGGGAGAGGGCGAGAACTTCGTGGCCTCCGATATTCCGGCCCTGCTCAAGTACACCCGCCGCTACAGCGTCCTCGAGGAGGGCGACATGGCGGTGGTCAAGGCCGACGGCATCCAGTTCTACGATGCCTTCGGAAAGCCGGTGGAGCGGGAAGTGCTGACCGCCGACTGGGACGAAGAAGCCGCTGAGAAGGGCGGCTACCCCCACTTCATGCTGAAAGAGATCCATGAGCAGCCTGCCGCTATCACGGCCACCGTCAGCCCCCGCGTGGAGAACGGTATGCCCGACCTCCGCATCCCGGAACTGAGCGATGAGAAGCTGCGCAGCATCAAGAACATCCACCTCGTGGCCTGCGGCACGGCCATGCACGCCGGTATGGTGGGCAAGACTGCCATCGAGCGGCTGGCCCGGGTCCCTGCCGAGGTGGACATCGCCAGCGAGTTCCGCTATCGTGACCCCATCCTCGACCCCGACGACCTCGTCATCATCATCAGCCAGTCGGGCGAGACCAGCGACACGCTGGCCGCCCTCCGCCTCGCCAAGAGCAGGGGTGTGCCGGTGCTGGCTGTCGTCAATGTGGTGGGCAGCTCCATCGCCCGCGCAGCGGACTACGTCCTCTACACCTACGCCGGCCCGGAGATCGCCGTGGCGTCCACCAAAGCCTATATGGTGCAGCTCTGCACCCTCTACCTCTTCGCGTTCCGTCTGGCCTACGCCAGAGGCCGTCTGAGCGAGGCAGAGACCCGCCGCCTGACCGCCGAGCTGCTCCGCGCCGGTGAGGTCATCCAGCCCCGTCTGGCTGACTGTGAGCAGATAAAGTACCTCGCCAGCCGCTTCGTCAACACCCAGAGCTGCTTCTTCATCGGGCGCGGCTTCGACTACGCCCTCTCGCTGGAAGGCAGCCTGAAGCTCAAGGAGATCAGCTACGTCCACTCGGACGCCTACGCTGCCGGTGAGCTCAAGCACGGTACCATCAGCCTCATCACCGACGGTGTGCCGGTCATCGCGCTGGCCACCCAGAAGCAGGTGTACGAAAAGACCATCTCCAACGCCAAGGAGACCAAGAGCCGCGGTGCGCGGGTCATCCTCTTCACGACGAAGGACGTTGTCGTCCCGGAGGGCGTGGCGGACTATGTGGTACGTCTGGACGACTATGATGAGCTGCTGATGCCCCTGCAGCTCATCGTGCCGCTGCAGCTGTTCGCCTACTATATGGCCGTCCTGCGCGGCTGTGACGTCGATAAGCCCCGCAATCTGGCAAAGAGCGTGACGGTGGAGTAAATAGAACAAAAAAGGAAAGCCTCCCCAGCCAGGGAGGCTTTCCTTTTTATCTGAGATTCAGAGAGTTACCAGAACCAATAGCGTTTCTTGATGACGATGTAGGCGATGATGATGCCCACGATGACCACAAGGCCCGCGATGAAGAAGGTCATGTCCACATGGGCGAAGCGGAGATTCTGGGTGGTCAGCAGGTATTCGCCCGCCGTGTCCGCCTCGAGGACATGGTCCTTGTAGCTGTTGAGGAACTGCCACTTGCCCTTGAGGGCATTGTGCAGGTAGACGCGGGTGTAGGCGGCGTTGTCGCCGGTCATCTCGACCTGAACGACGCCCGGCAGAGCCTCGCCGCCGTTGAGGGTGAAGGTGACGCCATACTCAGAGGGGGCAAAGCTCAGGGCTGTGCTCACCTGCGCGGAGGTGCTCTTCACATCGCGGCCCGCGATGCGGATGGTGTAGTTATCGGCCTCGACCACGAGGGTCTTGCCGTTCAGACGGAGGGCATTCAGCATCTCGCCGGTGATGGTGGGGACCTCGCGCTGTGCGAAGGTCACTTCGTCGATGCCGTCGGCCTCGATGGCCTCCACGACGGGGTCGGTGATGACCTCACCGTTGCTGTCGTCGGTGCTGCCGCCGCCATTGCCGGAGCTGGAAGCATTCCGGTTGACGATGACCGTCACCGAAGCGGACGCCGTGCCGTTGGAGACGACGATGGAGGTCGCGCCCGTACCCACGGCAGTGATGACGCCCTTGGCGCTCACAGTGGCCACCTTGGTGTCATTGGACTTGAAGGTGAGGGACTGGGAGGCGGAAGACGGGGTCACTTTGCCGGTGATGGTGCGGCTGGCGCCCGGTTTGAGGACGACATAGCTCGTGTTCAGGTCGATGGACTGACGGTCTACGCCGCTGTTGACGACCTTGACAGTGGCCGATGCGCTTACATCGCCGCAGGTGGCGGTGATGGTGGCGGTGCCGGGGGCGACACCGGTGACTTTGCCGAAGTTGTTGACGGTAGCCACAGCGGGATCGGAGGAGCTGAGGCTCACGCTGGCGTAATTCGATGCGCTGGAAGGCAGCACGCCCAGCGACAGGGAAGTGGTCTCGCCGACAGCGATGGTGCTGGAGGCCAGCGTGATGTCCATCTCCTTGACGATCATGGATTCATCCAGCTCGGTGGTGATGGTGTAGACACAGCTCACGCCGTCTGCGCTGGCGATGACCTGCGCCGTGCCGACGCCCACCGCCTGCGCCACGCCCTCAGACGTCACGTTCACGATGGTGCTGTCATTGGACATAAAAGTTACCGTGGCATTGCGTGCGGCCTTTGCGGGCAGAATGACCGGCGAGAGCTGCTGCTGCGTCCCTACCGTCATGGTGGAGGCGTAGCTGCCGGTCTCGACGCTCTCCACAGCCGCAGCGGACCAGGGCAGAGAGAGGGCAGCGGCCGCGTTCAGGGGACCGGCTGCAGAGGCCGGAAGCGCAGCGCCGGCGGCCAGCAGGCCCAGCAGAGCGGTGCTCACGGCCAGCATTTTCAGGTTCAGTTTCATTCTTTCGTACCTCTTTGGGCGTTGATGTGAGCGCTTAGCGGAACAGAACGCCCAGAGCTTCCATCGCGTATTCGAAATAGGTCAGCTTGTCGTACTCCACGCGGGCGGTGACGCTCATACCGTTGGACAGATCGACCTTGTCGCCGCTGTTGCTGATGACGTAGGTGCTGTCCGGGGTGATGGTCATTTTGTAGTAGGAGCCGGAGGAGCTGGCGGTCACATCGCTGTCGATGGAGGTCACGGTGCCGGTCAGGGTGCCGTAGGAATACTCCGACAGGCCGGTGATGGCGATCTTGCAGGGGTCGCCCACATGGAGCAGCGGCCTGTCGCTGAGGGTGACGTAAGCCACCACCTCGAGGTCGCTGTTCTCGCTGGCGACGGTGGCCAGCGGGGTGCCGGCGCTGAGCACCATGCCCACCTTATAGGGCGTGTCCATGTGGATGACGCCGGAGGTGGGGGCATAGATGTAGTAGTCGTTGGCGCCGGTGCTCAGGGCGTCCATCTGGCTCTGCAGATTGTCGATGTTGCTCTGCACACTGGTCAGGCTGGCAGAGATCGACTGCAGGGTAGAGTAATACAGGGCCTCCACCTCGCTCTGGTTCTGCTCCATCAGGGCCTTGATCTGTTCGTCGGAGTAGCCTGCGGCCTGATAGGGCGAGGCGTCGAAGGCCTTCTGGGCAACCTGGCTCTTGTAGGTCTCGTACTGGTAGTAGTAGGGCTGGTCGTCGATGTCCGTCTCGCTGAAGTAGTTCTTGTCGTCCTGAATGGACTTGACCAGCTTCTCGTACTGGCTCTTCTGCTTTTTGTAGATGTCCAGCTGGCTCTGGATGCTGTCCTGCTGCATGTCGAGGTCGGTGCTCTTGATGTGAGCGATGAGGTCGCCCTCGTTGACGTAGGTACCCTCGGCGATGTTCAGCTCAGTGATGGAGCCGGAGTAGCTGGACATGATGTAGGTCTTGTTGGCGGCCTGCACCGAGCCGCTGGACTGACTGACGTAGGTGCGGTAGTTTTTTGTGCTCCACACCACGAGGAAGAGGATGAGGGCAGCCGTCAGGAGAATGAGCGCGTAGCCGAAAGGCGGCAGCTTTTTCTCCATCATGATGCGGCGGTCCTGCAGCTCGTTGATGTCGCGGATGGTCGTCGTCATATTACTTCGTCTCCATAAAGGTATCCACAACGCCCTCGTCATCATCCTGATTGACAAAGATGGTGTAGACAGTGCCGGTCAGCTCGAGCTCGTGCTCAAAAGCCATGATGTTCAGCTTCTGGGAGGCAAGGCCGCTCTGGCTCATGGGTCCGACGTAGTGGGCGTACAGGCAGTTGCGAACGCGGAGCACAGCGTCCATGGAGTAGCCGGCCTCCATGCGGGGGATGAGCTGGGTGGCCTGCTGCATCATATAGATTTCGGGCTGGGGGTTGGGGCCGGCGGGCAGTTTGATGCACTGCACGAGGGGGCCGAGGGGCTGTGCGCCGTTGCTCTTGATAAAGTTGTGCATCTGGGTCAGCACGATCTGCATATTGTTGAACTCTTCGGGCTGGATGCGGCGGCTGACCACATTGGTCAGCTTGAGGGTCTTGTTTTCTGCGGTCTGGATCTCTCTCATGATTTTATACCACCTGTTCTTGGTTTCATTGCTTGTAATAGGCAATAACAAAACGTGAAGTTAGAGGCTGAAGCCTGACCTTCTCGCAAAGTCTCTCCCAAAGGGAGAGACTTTACAGGGCAGGGGGAAGCCTCTGCGCATCGGCTGACTTCATATTTTGTTATCACCTATTACTCATCCCATGATGAATATAGGCATCAATTTATTATAACGGTTTGGCGGTGCGGAATAAAGAGCCAAACTGTAAATTTTATAAAAAAATAAGGTATGCCCGGAGGCAGGTGCCTCCGGGCATACCATTACGAGGCATTATCATCCGGCGGCCCGAGAGCAGCCGGACGAAACACACTTCAGATTTTAGGGGTTACTGATTAGATGGCGGTTTCGTCACCCTTGATGCCAACGACGGTCTCGCCGATGTAGTTCTTGACGGGGGTGGTGCCCAGGGTGTAGACAGAAGCAGCCAGGCCGATGGTCTTCATGACCTTGTTGCCGAAGGTCATGTCATCGGTGCCGTTCTTGTACAGAGCGCTCACGGTGCCGTCGTCGCCGAACAGAACCTTCTTGTTGGCAGAATCGTCATCGCCCCAGGTGCCAGAGAACATGGTACCCATGGTAGCGTTAATCAGGGGCTTGGTGAAGCTGTTGCTCAGGATGGTCAGCAGGTTGGTGTTGAAGGTCTTGACGTTAGCAGCGTTCCAGATAGGAGCGGTGGTGTCAGCCAGGATGGAGAACAGGTCAGCGCCGCCGTAGACGACCTCAGAGTTAACAGCAGTAAAGTTTGCAGGCATCATCATAATGAATTACTCCCTTCAAATGAATGAAAAACAAATTTAGTCGGCTCAGTTTCCGGATGCGCATCCAGCCAAAAAGCCATTTATGTAACTGCGTGCGCACGCAGCTGCAACGAATTAATAGGTGATGGACTCGCCATCGTCCTCGTCCTCCACCACCTTGGCGGCAGAGACGGGGGCTGCGGGCTTCGACCCGCGCTTCTTATCGCGGAAGATGCCCTGCTGCAGGCTCCAGAGCTCGTAGTATTTGCCCTGCTTTTCCAGCAGCTCTTCGTGGGTGCCGCGCTCTACGATCTCGCCGTGGTCCATGACCAGGATGAGGTCACAATCACGGATGGTGGAGAGGCGGTGGGCGACGATCAGCATCGAGCGGTCTGCAAGCTGGTTGTAGATCATATCAAAGATGGTATTCTCTGTGCCAAAGTCCAGACTGCTGGTGGATTCGTCCAGGATATAGAGGTTCGCATCCTTCAGGAAGGCGCGGGCCAGTGCAAGGCGCTGCTTCTCACCGCCCGAGAGGCCGTTGCCGGCTTCTTCCAGATAGGTGTTGTACTGCAGCGGCAGCTTGCGGATGAACTCGTGGGCATCTGCCTTCTTGGCAGCGGCCTTGACCTCATCGAGGCTGGCTTCCGGTCGGGAAATGCGGATGTTGTCGTAGATGGTCTTGCTGAACAGCTCGACGTTCTGGGGGACATAAGCGATGGCACGGCGGACGGATGCATTGCTGTACTCGTCCAGATCGACGCCGCCTACGCTGATGGTACCGCTTTCCGGCTCATAATACTTGAGCAGGAGTTTGGTGATGGTGGATTTGCCGCTGCCGCTGCTGCCCACCAGTGCCACCTTCTTGCCATAGGGAATGGTGAAGGAAACATGGCTCAGCGCCGGAGAACGGCTGCCGTAGCGGAAGGAGACATCCTTGAACTCAATGTCACCGTCGATTTTTTCCATCTCGGTGTATTCGCGGGTCTCGTCCTGCTCGGACTCATAATCCATGATCTCGGTCAGACGCTTGATGGAGATCTGGGCCTGCTGGATGGACATCTGCAAGCTGACCAGCTCGCTGACCGGGTTCGTAAAGTAAGAGGAAAGGGTGCTGAACGCCATATAGCCGCCCAGCGTCATCTCACCATTCAGCACCTGCATGATCCCCACATAAGAGGTGACCATACCGAGGATGGTGGTGATGAGGGTGGAGATAAGGGACTGCACCGTGCTGATCTTGCTGGAGCGCAGGCTTATCTTCAGGCTCTTGATGTATTCCCGCTCCAGAGCTTCCAGCTCACGGTCCTCTTCGGCGTTGCACTTGACGGTCTCGATGCCGCGGAGGCTCTCGATCATCTGGCTGTTGAGGATAGCAGACTGCTGCATGGTCTCTTCGTTGATGCGCTTGAAGGGCTGCTTGAAGATGAACACCAGCAGGATGCTCAGCAGGGTGGTGAAAATCGAAATGGAGAAGAGGGTGGCATTCATCCGGAAGAGGATGACGCCGGTGACGCAGGCCATCACGACATCCATCACGACGCTCAGCGCAATGCTGGTGAACACCGATTTGATGGTGCTGGCGTCGGAGTAGCGGGTGGTGATCTCGCCGGTCTTGCGGGTGGCAAAGAACTTCATGGGCAGTTTGAAGACATGCCCGAAGTAGCCCAGCATCAGGGGAATATCGACCTTGATGGACAGATAGATGAGCACCCACTGCCGCACCATACTGATGAGTGCGCTGGTGACGCTCACGATGCTGAACACCAGAATAACAGCCACCAACAGGCTCTTCAAGCCGTAGGGGAGTATCTCATCCATCAGGATCTTGTTGTACATCGAGGATGCGATACCCAGAACGGTCATGATGACCGAGCTGAGGATGGCGTAGAAGAAAAGCTTCTTCTGCGGCAGCAGCAGGTCGAGGAAACGCTTGACCATGCTGCCCTGTTTCTGCTTGCCTGCCTTGAACTCCGAAGTCGGGGTCATCAGGAGCAGAACGCCGGTAAAGTTCTTGTAGAACTCGTCGAGTGAGATTTTTTTCAGCTCTTTTGCCGGGTCGCCGATGATGACGTAGTCGCGGCATCTGAACTTCTTTCCTTCGTCAACGCACTTCTTGCGCTCCTCTTCCTGCCGGAGCATGTGCCGACGCCGCTCGCCGTCGTCTTTGATGGTGGTCTTCTTGAAGACCGTCACAAAGTGGGCCAGACCCTCGTCGGTGATGACCTGTGCAATACAGGGAGTGGTGAATTCGCTGAGGAAGTTTTCCCGGTCTACGCGGACGGCGGCGGTGCTGAATCCCAGCTCCTGCGCAGCCTTTTCCATACCGGTCAGGTTTGTGCCTTTCAGGTCGGTACCCATCATGTCCCGCAGTCGGGTGATGGTGATCTCCTTTTTGTAATGGAGGCACACCATTGCGAGACAGGCGGCAGCGCAGTCTGTGGTGTCGTGCTGCCGGACATAGGTATAACGCATAGATGCTTCCTTTGTGGTTTCTATTTCAAAACGCCCGCCTTGTGGCTGAGGACGATTTGGCGAAGAAGAAAGGGCTTCCATTCCTGACGCCTCACCCGCTTCTCCCATAAAGCAGCATACAACTCTCTGCCTCGCACTGCCCTGCGGCAAAGCGGGGCAGAGAGTAGCTGCTATCAAAAGAAGGGAGCGCCTACCCTTTGATCATTTTGACCGGCCCGGAGAGGGGATTTTGACGTACCGTCTCCCAAACCTTGGGCATAGTATAACACATTCTGTCGGGTTCTTCAAGAGGACAATTTTTAATAAACCCTTAAATTTTGAAAAAAATGTGAAAAAAGTCTCAGTTTGGTAACAGAAAGGCAGCAAAAAAGGGGCGGCGAATCTTTCGATTCGCCGCCCCTTTAGGCTGGACTTAAATCAGGAAATCTGATTAGAAGTTATTGGGACCGGGAACGATCTCGATGATCTTCTGAGCGCCAGCGTAGCTCTTGACGGGGGTGGTACCCAGAGTGTAGACAGAAGCAGCCAGACCCAGAGTGGTCATGATCTTGTTGCCGAAGGTCTGAGCCTCACCGCCGGGCAGACGGTTAACATTGTACAGACCGGAGAAAGTGCCGTTGTCGCCGAACAGCTTCACGCCGTCGTCGCCCCAGCTGCCGCTGAACATGGTACCCAGGGTAGCACCCACCAGCAGTTTGGTGAAGCTGTTGCTCAGGATGGTCAGGACGTTGGTGGACAGGGTCTTGACGTTAGCAGCAGTCCAAGCGTTGGGCAGGTAGTCAGCCACGGCGCCGCCGTAGACGACCTCTGCGTTCACAGCAGAGAAGTTTGCAGGCATCATCATAATGAATTACTCCCTTCAAATGAAAAAACGAATATAATCGGTCTCCTCCCGGTTGCGCAACCGGGAAAACCTATGCAACCGAGTGCGCACTCGGCAACATCACGAGTTAAGTAAGCTGCCATTTTGGCATCTTTACACTATTTTACCATACTTTCCCCCTTGCCACAAGGCTAAATGACCGGAAAACAGCCAAAACGGGCAGAAAAGTAGAAAAAATGCGTGGTAATCACTCTGCCGCCGCCCCTCAGAACCAAAAAACGCTGAGGGAAAAACGCCAGAATCTCCAAAAATACCATTACAGCTTGGATGTAGTGTAACACAAATACGCCATTTCTTCAAGAGGACATTTTTTAATTTACCTTTAATTTTTGAAAATAATGTGAAAAAGGCTACAGTTTGGTTACACACAGCACACAAAAAACGGCGAAGAAAACTCTTCGCCGTAAAAAGCGCCTCTTGCCTGACTCGAACAGGCGACACCCTGATTAACAGTCAGGTGCTCTA
>OGPU01002656.1_pt1 | contig 12165 bp, 12 predicted proteins | sample 1552991 | NCBI WGS metagenome assembly OGPU01 (sample SAMEA2580296, study PRJEB22360) | human gut metagenome | biome: human gut; feature: human-associated habitat; material: faeces | place: Denmark | collected 2008/2010 | reverse complement strand
AGCCGGGAGTATATAAAGTGCGGTATTCCATCGGATAAAATTCTGTCGAATCAGGTCGTACGCTGTCAGATGACCGGAACAAAGCGTGAAGATTTTGTGATTTGCGAAATAATTGATTGAATTATTTTATGATTTATATTAATATAGTGAGTAAGTGTAAAAGGATTTTTTGGAATTTAAGGAAGTGATTTTATGGAAAATATGGGTAATACACAGTATTTTAAAGTGAGCAATGATGCCGATATCGCTGTGAAAGATATTTTGGAGGCGGTCTATATCGCTCTGACGGAAAAGGGATATAATCCGGTCAGTCAGATTGTCGGATATATTATGTCCGGTGATCCGACCTATGTAACAAGTTATAAAAATGCCAGATATCTGATTATGAAGGTAGAGCGGGATGAGCTTGTAGAAGAGCTTTTGCGGGTATATGTGGAGAAAACAGTAAAGGAATAAGAGCGGATGAGAATAATGGGTCTTGATTACGGCTCCAAAACAGTTGGAGTCGCTGTCAGTGATGCGCTTCTTCTTACCGCACAGAACATCGAGACAATCTGCCGGGAGCAGGAGAACAAGCTGCGCCGTACACTGGCCAGGATCCAGGAATTGTGCCTGGAATACGAGGTAGAAGAGATTGTACTCGGCTTTCCAAAGAATATGAATAATACAGTAGGTGAGCGCGGAGAAGATACTTTATCTTTCCGCGATGCCTTAGTGCGTCGTACAGGATTAGAAGTGATCTTGTGGGATGAGCGACTGACAACAGTAGCATCAGAGAAAGTTCTGATGGAAAGCGGTGTAAGACGCGAAAACAGAAAGAAAGTGATCGACCAGATCGCGGCGTCTATGATTTTACAGGGATATTTAGATTCCCTATAGGAGGAACAGACAATGAGCAAGAAAGACAGCAAGATTCTTTTTCTGGATGACGATGGACAGGAAATCGAATTTAATGTCATAGAACAGACAACGATCGCAGGTCAGACTTACCTTTTGGTAGAAGACTGCGAAGCATCGAGTGAAGATGAGAGCGTTGTATTGATCATGAAAGAAGTGCAGTTAGAGGATGACTATGTATCCTATGAGATCGTTGAGGACGATAAAGAACTGGATATGATCTCAGATATTTTTAACGCACTGTTAGATGGACTTGAAGTGAGTTTATAAAATATATAAGAGTGTTTAAAACAATGGATTGTCAGACCTACGTAGATATGGAGGAAGAAAGTTGAAAGACAATCAAGTAAGACAGCAGGCAAGACCAAAACGAAATAATTATTATGCAAATGATAACAAGAAATCATACAATAAGAATAATTATCAGGCAAGGGGAAGAAGACCAATGCCTAGAAGAAAGCCTAGCTCAGTAAAGATCATTCCACTTGGCGGACTCGGCCAGATCGGAATGAACATCACAGCATTTGAATGCAATAACCAGATTTTGATCGTGGACTGTGGACTTGCGTTCCCGGATGAGGATATGTTAGGAATTGATTTAGTTATTCCAGATATCACATATTTAAAGGATAATGCAAGCAAGATTCGTGGACTGGTTATCACTCATGGTCATGAGGACCATATTGGAGCGATTCCTTATTTCGAGAAGGAATTGAACGTACCGATCTATGCGACAAAACTTACCATGGCATTGATCGAGAACAAATTAAAAGAGCACGGTATTTTAAATAACGTGGAGCGCCATGTTGTGACACATGGTGACAAAGTAAAACTTGGAATCTTTAATGTAGAATTTATTAAGACAAATCACAGTATTGCAGATGCAGCAGCACTTGCGATCACAACACCAGCAGGTGTGATCGTGCATACAGGTGACTTTAAGATCGACCATACACCATTATTTGGGGAAGCGATCGATCTTGCAAGATTCGCAGAACTTGGAAGTAAGGGAGTTCTGGCATTGATGGCAGATAGTACGAATGTAGAACGACAAGGCTATACACCATCAGAGAAGAATGTAGGAAAACGTCTGGACAATCTGTTCGCAGAACATTTAAAAGGACGTATGATCATTGCAACATTTGCATCGAACGTGGATCGTGTACAGCATATCATCAATTCTGCACATAAGTACGGAAGAAAAGTTGCAGTAGAAGGACGAAGCATGGTAAATATCATTGCGACAGCGTCCGAATTAGGATACATCAAGATTCCAAAGAACACATTAATAGAAACTGATCAGATTAAAAATTATCCTGACGATCAGATTGTTTTAATCACAACGGGAAGCCAGGGAGAGACAATGGCAGCATTATCCCGTATGGCAAACTCAACTCACAGAAAAGTATCCATCGTACCAAGTGATACGATCATATTCAGCTCAAGTCCAATTCCAGGAAATGAGAAGAACATTTCAAAGATCATGAATGAGCTGGCATTAAAAGGTGCACAGATCGTATTTGAAGATACACATGTTTCCGGTCATGCATGCCGTGAAGAATTAAGACTTATTTATGCACTGACGAAGCCGAAGTATGCAATCCCTGTTCATGGAGAATACCGTCATCTGATGCGTCATCGTGAACTTGCCATCGAGATGGGAATTCCAAAGGAGAATGCATTTGTATTGGCAGAAGGTGATGTTCTGGAGCTCAATAAGAGACAAGGAAAGATCGCTGGAAAAGTACAGGCAGGAGGAATCCTCGTTGATGGACTTGGTGTCGGAGATGTTGGTAACATCGTATTGAATGACCGTAAGTTACTGTCTCAGAATGGATTGATCATTGCAACAGTTACTCTGCAGAAACATGGCAATATGATCCTGGCAGGTCCAGATATCGTATCTCGTGGATTTGTATATGTCAGAGAATCAGAATCTTTGATGGAGGGTGCAAGAGATGTTGCAAGAGATGCGGTAGAGGAATGCTTAGAACGTAATATCACAGACTGGGCAAGGATCAAGACGAAGATCAAAGACGAGCTTAGTAATTACATTTGGAAGAAGACAAAGCGTAATCCAATGATCTTGCCGATCATTACAGAGGTTTAAGATGAGTCTTTCAGAAGAGAAGAAGTTTTTTCATTCCGAAGGATGGCAACTGTTTTTTAGGACATTAAGCAGAGTATTTTTAATCTGTGCGATCTTCTGTATTTTCTATGGGGCGTATTTTGTGGCAGAACAGACATTTTCGAATCAGCCATATAATGCACAAAGCCATAAGAAAGTAACGGTCATCGTTACACAGAATGAGTCAGATGAGAAAGTTGCCGAAACCCTTGTTTCAAAGAAGCTGATCTATGGAAAGACTAGATTTGTGATCCGCAAATATTTCTCAAAATACAAAGATAAGTCGTTTATTTCAGGGACATATGAATTTACACAGTCTCAGGGAATGGATGACATTATGGGTATTTTATGCGGAGATCATGTATCAGAGGAGATCATACAATGATAGTGGATTTAAATATCACAGAATATATCCGCTCATTGATGAAAGAAGAGAAGAACGATTTAAGCCATATTGAATCAGAGGCCAGAGTCAATCATGTTCCGATCGTCAAACCAGAGACGAAGGAACTCTTAAGGACTCTGGTCCTTTTAAAGAAACCGATGAAGATCTTAGAAGTCGGAGCAGCAGTGGGATTTTCTTCTCTTTATATGAACAGTTACCAGCCGGAAGGCGGAACGATCATCACGATTGAGCGAAATGAAAAAAGAATCAAGAAAGCAAAAGAGAACATCAAAAATCAGGGAAAAGAAGAACAGATCACCTTACTAGAAGGAGATGCGATCGAGATCTTAAAAGGACTTGATGGAAGTTTTGACCTTATTTTTGTAGATGCAGCCAAAGGACAGTATATTCATTTCCTTGATGATGTACTAAGACTTCTGGCACCAGAAGGTGTGCTGGTTTCAGATAACGTACTTCAAGACGGAGACGTTGCCAGATCACGTTATGCGATCGAGCGAAGAGACCGCACCATTCATAAACGAATGAGAGACTATTTATATACGATCAAGAATCACCCACAGTTAGAGACAACGATCCTTCCGGTAGGTGATGGCGTAGCAATCAGTATCAAGATGGGAGAAAGTAATGAGAGACGTTGAATTATTAATTCCGGCAAGTAACTTGGAAGTATTAAAAGTTGCTGTGTTATATGGAGCAGATGCCGTTTACATCGGTGGAGAGATGTATGGACTACGTGCCAAAGCAAAGAATTTCTCCATGGAAGATGTTAAAGAAGGAATTGAATTTGCACATAAACACGGAGTGAAAGTTTATATCACTGCTAATATCGTGGCACACAACGAAGATTTAGAAGGAATCCGCAAATATTTTGAAGAATTAAAAGAAATCAAACCAGATGCACTGATCATCTCAGATCCTGGAGTTTTTATGATCGCAAAAGAAGTTTGTCCAGATATTGACCGCCACATCAGTACACAGGCAAACAGCACCAACTATGCAACATACAAGTTCTGGTATGATCAGGGAGCGAGCCGTGTTGTATCTGCAAGAGAATTATCTCTGGAAGAGATCAAAGATATCCGTGCTCATATCCCAGATGATATGGAGATCGAATCATTTATTCATGGTGCTATGTGTATCTCTCATTCCGGAAGATGCCTGCTAAGTAACTACTTCACAGGAAGAAATGCAAACAGCGGAGAATGTACACATCCTTGCAGATGGAAATACTCTGTCATGGAACAGACAAGACCAGGAGAATATATGCCAGTGTATGAAAATGAACGTGGAACATATATTTTCAACTCCAAAGACTTAAATATGATCGAATATATCGATCAGATCTTAGATGCAGGAATCGACAGCTTGAAGATCGAAGGACGTATGAAGACAGCTCTTTATGTAGCAACGGTTGCAAGAACTTACAGAAGAGCGATCGATGACTGCAAGGAATCCGTAGAAAAATACAGAGCAAATATGGACTATTACAAAGAAGAGATCGCTAAATGCACATACCGCCAGTTTACAACAGGATTCTATTTTGGAAAGACAGATGAGACATCACAGATTTATGACAGCAATACGTATATTAAGAACTGCACATACATCGGAATTGTTCAGGGACACAATGACAAAGGATATGCACTCTTAGAACAGAAGAATAAATTCTCTGTAGGAGAGACGATCGAAGTTATGATCCCAGACGGAACAAACAAAGAAGTTATAGTGAAAGCGATCGAAGATGAAGACGGAAGACCAATGGAATCCGCACCACATCCAAAACAGATGATCTACGTTGATTTTGGAGAAGAGATCAAAGAAGGATATCTGCTTCGAAGAAGAGAAGAAGTCGAAGAAGAGAATTAAGATAAGATCGGCAAAAACTTCAGAATAGAAATGGAAAAGCACTTTTCTAAGCAAAGTATCATAGTATGATAAAAAGGCTTAGAAGGGTGCTTTTCTTTTGCAAGAGTTTTTACAACCTTTATTACCAGAGGAAGAACGTCATTATCTGATCCTAAGCCGCCAGGGAGACATGAATGCGAGAAATCTGTTAGTGGAACACAACCTTCGTTTGGTTGCACATATCGTAAAGAAATATCATAATCTGGACAGGGAAAAAGAAGATATGATCTCGATCGGTGTGATCGGGTTGATCAAAGCGATCAATACGTATGATATCAGCAAAGGGCACCGGCTTGTCACGTATGCTGCAAGATGCATTGAAAATGAATTATTAATGATGCTTCGTCAGGAAAAGAAAACATCAAAGAATACATCCCTTTATGAGCCGATCGGGATAGATAAAGAAGGAAATGAGATCCATCTGTTAGATATTCTAGGAACACAGGAAACGGATTTGATCAAAAAGATCGAGCAGAAAGAAAATATCAAAAGAATCTATGAAGAATTAGAGAAAATGGAGATGAACAAGGAGAAGAAAACACTGATCATGCGTTATGGACTTTATGGAAGAGAACCAATGACACAAAAAGAAGTAGCAAAAAAACTTCATATTTCAAGATCTTATGTAAGCAGGATTGAAAAGAAAGCACTGATGTTATTAAAAAGTAAAATAAAGACATAAAAAAAGAAAAAAAGGTCCTATTGTAAAGTTTTAAATTTGATATAATAAAACCATAAACACATGAACACCCATTTGAATAATGAGAACTCAAAGGAAACACAGATGTATACACTGCATCTGTGCTTTTCCTGTTGTTATGATCACAAAGATAACATATGTAGTATGGATAAAAAGGAGAAAAAGTATGCGTGAGGAAGTTATAAAAGAATTAGAACTGATCACCGACGAAGAAAAGAGAGTTTTATCTGGAGAAAAGCAGAAGGTGGTATGGGACATTTATTCATCAGAAGATAAATTCGAAGTGGACGCAAAGAGACTGATCCGGCAGGGAGAGTATTTAAGTGTACGCAAACACTGTCGTTTTATTGATTTTCCGGAACATGGACATAATTATATTGAGATTTTATACGTCTGTCAGGGGACGATCGCAAACTGGATCGAAGGGGAACGGATTGTCATGGAAGTAGGAGATATCCTGTTTTTGAATAAAGAAGTAAAACATAGCATCGAAGAAGCTGGAATTCATGATATTGGTCTTAATTTTATGGCACTCCCAGAGTTCTTTGATATCCCACTTGGAATGCTGAATAAAGACAATATTCTGGCAGAATTTCTGGTCAGCGTGTTAAGAAATAATGATACTGGATCAAAATATCTTTATTTTAAATTAGGACATGAACCAGTGGTAGATAATCTGATGGAAAATATTGCCCTGAATCTGTTTACGAATGAAAAAAACCATGAAATGATCAATCAATATACAATGGGGCTTGTGTTTTTACAGATCATTAACAGAATTGAGACAGCGCAAAAGAATACACAGATGAATTATCATGATATTTTGATCGAGACAACGATGAGATACATCGATCAGCACTATCGGGATGCTAACCTTACAGATCTTGCGGAAGATTTAAACCAGTCTTTATCCGTGCTATCAAGAACGATTAAACAGGAGACAGGGCATACATTTAAAGAACTACTACAGGAGAAACGTTTTGAGAAAGCAAGTATGTTTTTAAGTGAGACAGACCTGCCGATCGCAGATATCATGGTAGCATGTGGTTATGAAAACAGCAGTTATTTCTACCGCAAATTCAAAGAGAAATATCAGATATCACCAAAAGAATATCGGATGCAAAGCAAATAAGGACAAAAAAATTACATAATTGCAAAATTAGGACACAGTTTTTGTCAAGCTGTGTCCTAATTTTTTTGCTTGATGAAAGATATAATAAAGCCATCAAATGAAGAACAGGAAATTTAGACAAGGAGAGAATCATGAGCGAATATTATTTAGCCATTGATATCGGAGCATCAAGCGGAAGACATATGCTTGGAATGATCGAAGATGGAAAAATGAAATTAGAAGAAATTTATCGATTCCCAAATGGAATGGAAGAAGTGGATGGAAGTCTTTGCTGGAATGTTGATGCATTATTTTATGAGATCAAAGAAGGTCTTAAAAAATGCAAAGAATTAGGAAAAATTCCTTCTTACATGGGAATCGATACATGGGCGGTTGATTATGTTCTGTTAGATAAAGAAGACAAGATTCTTGGAAAAACTTACGGATATAGAGACAGCAGAACCACAGGAATGGATACAAAAGTATATGAAGAGATTTCATTGAAACACCTGTACAAAAGAACAGGGATTCAGAAACAGATCTTTAATACGATCTATCAGCTGATGGCAGTCAAACAGCAGGAACCACAATTATTTGAACAGGCCGAAAACATGTTGATGATCCCAGATTACTTTAACTTCTTATTAACAGGAGTTAAGAAAACGGAATATACAAATGCAACAACAACACAGCTGCTAAATCCAAAGACAAATGACTGGGATTTTGACTTGATCAAACGTCTGGGATATCCAGAAAGGATTTTCGGAGAGATTTCTGATCCAGGAACTATCGTAGGTGATTTCAGTAAAGAAATCGAAGAAGAAGTAGGATTCTCATGTAAAGTCATCTTACCAGCAACCCATGATACAGGATCTGCGGTTGTTGCAATTCCAACCGTAGAAGATGACCAGTTATACATCAGTTCTGGTACATGGTCCTTAATGGGAACAGAACTTCTGGATGCAGATTGTACCTTAGAAAGTATGCAGGATAACTTCACAAATGAAGGTGGATACGATCACAGATTCCGTTATTTAAAGAATATCATGGGATTATGGATGATCCAGTCCGTAAAGAAAGAATTTGAAGCAGAATATTCTTTCGCATACATCTGTGATATGGCATCAAAACAGACGATCCCATCCATCGTTGATTGTAACAATGATATGTTTTTAGCACCAAAAAGCATGATCGGTGCAGTGAAGAAATATTGTGAAGACACAAATCAGCAAGTACCACAAAACGAATGGGAAGTTGCATCTGTGATCTATAACAGCTTAGGTAAATGCTATGGTGATACGATCAAACAGATGGAAGAACATACGGGAAAGAAATATAAGAGAGTCTATGTTGTTGGTGGCGGAGCCAATGCAGAGTATTTAAATAAGATCACAGCAAAACAAACAGGATGTGAGATTTATGCAGGACCAGCGGAAGCAACAGCAATCGGAAATCTTGCTGTACAGATGTTAGCAAACAAAGAATTTAAAGATTTAAAAGATGCAAGAAAATGTATCAGTGAATCATTTGAAATTAAAAAATATCAGCCATAGTTAATAATTTAAATTAAAATAGGAGAAAAGATCATGACAGTAAAAGAAAGATATGAATCAGCAAAAGAAATTTATGCAAAAATCGGAGTAGATACAGATAAAGCTATCGAAACATTAAAAAAAGCACCAGTATCCCTTCACTGCTGGCAGGGAGATGATGTCAAAGGATTTGATCAGGATGGACCATTGACAGGAGGAATTCAGACAACAGGAAACTATCCTGGAGTTGCAAGAACACCAGAGGAATTATTTGCAGATATGGACAAAGCAATGAGCCTGATGCCAGGAACAAAGAAGATCAACGTTCATGCAAGTTATGCGATCTTTGAAGACGGAGAATATGTAGACAGAGATAAGATCGAGCCAAAACATTTCAAACGCTGGGTAGAATTTGCCAAAGAAAGAGGAATGGGACTTGACTTTAACCCAACATTCTTCTCTCATCCAAATATCAAAGATGGTTTAACATTATCAAGCCCAGATGAAGAAGTAAGAAAATTCTGGATCGAACACGGAAAAGCATGTATCAGAATTTCCCAGTACTTCGCAGAAGAAACAGGAATTCCTTGTGTCATGAACATCTGGACAGGAGATGGATTTAAAGATATCCCAGCAGACCGCATGGGACCAAGAATGCGTTACAAAGATTCTATTGACCAGATCCTTTCAGAGCCATATGACTTTAACCTTGTAAAACCATGTATCGAATCCAAAGTATTTGGAATCGGAGTAGAAGCATACACAACAGGAAGTGCTGAATTTGCTTTAACATATGCAGCAATGAACAAAGATAAATGCATTCCATTAATGGATAACGGACATTATCATCCAACAGAAGTTGTATCTGATAAGATTCCAGCATTATTAGCATTCTTCCCAGAGATCGCCCTTCATGTAACAAGACCAATTCGTTGGGATTCTGATCATGTTGTGGCATTTGATGATGAAACAAGAGAAATCGCAAAAGAAATCGTACGTTGCGGTGGATTAGAAAACAGAGTCAAAATGGCATTAGATTACTTTGATGCAAGTATCAACCGTATTTCTGCATGGACTGTAGGATATAGAAACTTCCAGAAAGCATTATTAATGGCATTAGTAACACCAAATGAAGATCTTCAGAAATTACAGGATGAAGGAAACTTTACAGAGCTGATGGTTCGTCAGGAAGAAACAAAAACACTGCCATTTGGAGATATCTGGGCGCAGTATTGTGAAGAATGCAACGTACCAGTGGACGGAGCATGGTTTGACGAGATCAAAGCATATGAAACAGAAGTATTAGCAAAACGTAAATAATTGGTAGATAGAAGGAGACATAGAAAATGAAAGTAACAGAAGCAGAATTTGTACAGGGATTTATCAGAATGTGTGACGATGGTTACGCATTAGGATTCCATGAGAGAAATGGTGGAAATGCAAGTTACCGTATGAAACCAGAAGAAGTAGAACAGGTCAAAGACCAGTTTAGCTATGACAAAGAATTTACAGACATCGGAACAGAAGTTCCTGACCTTGCAGGAGAATATTTCTTAGTGACAGGTTCTGGAAAATATTTCAGAAATGTAGCATTAGCACCAGAAAAGAATATTGCGATCGTAGAGATCGATTCCGAAGGAAAACAGTATCGAATCGTATGGGGACTTGTAGACGGCGGAGTACCAACAAGTGAACTGCCATCTCACTTAATGAATCACGAAGTGAAGAAAAAAGCAACAAACGGACTTCACAGAGTTATCTACCACTCTCATGTGCCAAATGTGATTGCATTAACATTCGTTCTTCCATTAGATGACAAAGTATTCACAAGAGAATTATGGGAAATGATGACAGAATGCCCAGTCATCTTCCCAGATGGAATCGGAGTGATCCCTTGGATGGTTCCAGGTGGAAGAGATATCGCCGTAGAATCCAGCAAATTAATGAAAAAATACGATGTGATCATATGGGCACACCATGGAATCTTCTGTTCCGGAGAAGACTTTGATAACACATTCGGTCTGATGCATACAATTGAAAAGGCAGCAGCGATCTTATTAAAAGTCCTGGCTGTAAGACCAGATAAATTACAGACAATTACTCCAGATAACTTCAGACATCTGGCAAAGGATTTCAATGTAAACTTACCAGAAGAATTCCTTTATGAAAAATAAATAGCCTATCCTTTATACATCCATATAATTTGAATACAAGAAAACTACCATTTATATCTTAGATATTAAGAGAAAATGGTAGTTTTTCTTTTTTGAGATAATTACAATTTTACTATGATAGCAGCGTAGAAACTGTCCCAGATATCATATGACGTTCCATCATTTCTGTAATCTGACTTGCACTGACCGTATCACTGTGAGCAAACCACCAACGGACAGTTACAAGATAATTATTAACAAGAAGTTTTGCATACCAGTCAGCAAGTGCTTTCTTTTCAGGAGTGATCGTCTTATGATTTTTGATCTCATTTTCTACTTTGGAAGCACCTGCATCGATCATTTCATCAAAGACATTTCGTCCAAGCGTTGGTTGATTCCACAAAAGTTCTAATTCTCTTTTCTTTGTACAAAGATGTGAAAGACTATATTCAAGTGTTTTGGTATGATCTTTATTTTTTATATCCATATGAAGAAAATCAACTTCCATATGGTCGGCAAAATCTTTTACAATATCGGCAACAATCGTATCTCTCAGGATATATTTGTCAGAAAAATAACGATAAAAAGTAGAGCGGTTGATCATAGCCTGATCAGAAATCTTTCCGATTGTGATCTGGGTAAAATCAAGCGTTTCAAGACAGTCAAAAAAAGTATTTATGATCAGTGTTTTCATTCGATTGGCACGTTGATCCATGGCATTTTATCCTTTCTGTAAATTACTATTATTATACCATACAAACACAAAGAAAAGATAATATAATTATCATATCCTATAAGAAATAAAAGTGCATTTTAATCAGTACAATGCAACAAAAATGTTGGAAGTATTGCAAAATAAAACAGTTGAAAGAAAGCTGATGATTGATAAGATTGATAAATTTTTGTTAAAGTCAAGATAACAAAATTGATAGTAATTTTAAGGAAGGATGAAACACCATGTCAGAAAAAAATCAGTATTTTCCAAATTTATTTGAACCATTAAAAATCGGTTCTAAAACAGTTAAAAACCGTATTGAGGCAGCACCAGCAATGTTTGCATTTGAGCATTTTATGGAAGGAGACGATCCGTTTGGATACACTCAGCCAGTCAATGAAAAAGCATACCGTATGTTAGAGGCAAAAGCAAAAGGTGGAGCAGGAATCGTCTGTCTTGGAGAAATCAGTCCAAATCACGAATACGATAAAAGATTTCCATTTGAACCATATGTAGATTATAATTCAAGAGATGACAGGATTTTTAATATCATTCAGAAGACAGCAGAAATGATCAAAAGTTATGGAGCTCTTCCAGTTGGAGAATTACTTTCTTGTG
>OGPU01002653.1_pt1 | contig 12185 bp, 10 predicted proteins | sample 1552991 | NCBI WGS metagenome assembly OGPU01 (sample SAMEA2580296, study PRJEB22360) | human gut metagenome | biome: human gut; feature: human-associated habitat; material: faeces | place: Denmark | collected 2008/2010 | reverse complement strand
GCAAGAAGCCCCCACTTCAAAATCAGAGATTTAAGTGGTGGGAGCATGTCACAAGTAGGTGATATAATCATCGGATATCTTATGCTTGGGCAGTTGATTCTGGAGGATGGGCAGAACAGGCGACAGAAGTGGAACAGAATGTACGACAGAGTGAAAAATTATGAGATTGATTTTGAAGCTCTGGAAAACAGTTTCTGGAAGAAAAATAACCTGACACAGGAAAAATTATATGCAGTTGCCAAACTTATGGAAAGCTGCGCCAGTCATTTATATGTGACGGAAACGATATCAGTGGAAGAGGAAGATCTTTCTCGACGAATTGAAGCCTATATTATGAAGAAAATTCATAAAGGTGCAGAAATTACAATTGAAGATATATGCGATGAATTTGAAATACGCTGAACAAAATTACTATTATATGGTTAAAATGCACTATAAATAATAAAAAAACAGTAATATAATGTGATACATGAACAAAACACAGAGGCGTGTGACAAAATAACACAAGGAGGTCTTCCTGTATATGGATTTACAAAAGCATTTGGTTCTTTTGCACAGGGAAGTATTGTAGGTATTCCGAATCAGGTTATTCTGACAATTATTTTGTTTATTATCTTTATCTATGCATTAGCTAAGACGACATTAGGACGTTATCTGTATGGTGTTGGCGGTAACGAAGAAGCATCTCGTCTTTCAGGTATTGGTGTAACAAAGATTAAGCTGATGGCATACGGACTCAGTGGATTCCTCGCCGGAATCGCTGGTCTGGTACTGTTATCAAGAACAAGTTCCGGACAGCCATCTGCAGGTTCCGGATATGAAATGGATGCAATCACAGCTGTAGTACTTGGTGGTGTTTCTCTGAATGGTGGAGAAGGTAAATTACATATGGTTGTTATTGGTATGCTGATCATGGGTGTACTGACAACTGGTATGATCATGTGTGGTATTAACGATTATGTACAGCAGTTTGTAAAAGGTATCGTACTGATCCTTGCAGTTGCATATTCTGAAATCTCCAAAAAGATCAGAAGCAGAATGATCGTAACGGAATAAGAAGTTAATCTTGTATAGTTTTATATGACTGAATAAAAATATCTCTGGCTGTGTGGTCAGAGATATTTTTTGTTGATTGACCTTAGTATAAAATACATGATAAAATAAAAAGTAAAGCAAAATTTTGCAGAGAACGAGTCGATAGTTATAAATGAGGAAAGAGAGTGAATGCATGGCATATAGTTTCAGTGGACGTGTCCGCTACAGTGAAATTGGAGAAAATGGATTATTGACACTGCCGGGAATCCTGAATTATTTTCAGGACTGCAGTACCTTTCAGTCAGAGGAAGTCGGACTTGGAATCGATATTTTGAAGGAATGGAAACGTATCTGGGTATTGTCGGCATGGCAGGTGGTTGTAGATCGTTATCCATATATGGGAGAACGAATCAAAACATCTACCTGGGCATATGGATTCCGTGGATTTATGGGACTGCGTAACTTTACCATGGAGACAGAGGGCGGGGAACGCCTGGCGTATGCCAATACTTTCTGGACTTATATTGATGCGGAAAACGGACTGCCAGTCCGTCTGGAAGCGAAAGATACAGATGCTTACAGAGGAAAAGACGGGAAGATGGAATCGAAACTGGATATGGAATATGCACCGCGTAAAATTGTACTTCCGGAAGATTATGAGCAGCAGGATTCTTTTGCTGTGCAGAAACATCATCTGGATACGAACCATCATGTAAATAACTGTCAGTATGTACAGATGGCAATGGATTATCTGCCGGAGAATTTCAAGATACATCAGATGCGTGCGGAATATAAGCAGCAGGCGAGACTGAATGATGTGATCTGTCCGGCAAGAGCAGTAGATGAAAATAAAACAACAGTTCTTCTGAATGATCAGAAGGGTGAACCGTATGCAGTTGTTGAGTTTAAATAAAATTGGAGGAAAAATATGATCGAATTAGGAAAGAAACAGACGTTACTGATTGTGAAGTCCGTAGAGTTTGGCGTATATCTTGCAGAAGATATGAATGCAGATACAAAGCATCAGGTACTTTTGCCGGCAAAACAGGTTCCGGCAGGGACAAAAGCAGGAGATAAACTGGAAGTTTTTATTTATAAAGATTCTCAGGACCGTCTGATCGCGACAACAAATGAACCACTTCTTATGGTGGGACAGGCAGGACTTCTGAAAGTAAAACAGGTAACAAGAATCGGAGCATTTCTTGACTGGGGACTGGAAAAAGATCTTTTGCTTCCATATCATGAGCAGACAACTCGTATCTTTGAGGGGCAGGAATGTCTGGTAGCTGTTTATGTGGATAAAAGCAGCCGTCTCTGTGCAACTATGAAAGTTTATCCTTACCTGTCAAAGGAAACACCTTATAAAGAAGGTGACCAGGTAAAAGGCCGTGTATACCAGATCAGCGAGAATTTTGGAGTATTTGTTGCAGTCGATAATAAATATTCTGCACTGATCCCTGCAAGAGAAGCAAAAGGTAAATATCGTCCTGGTACTGTTCTTGACCTGCGTGTGACCAGAGTCAAAGAAGATGGAAAGATGGATGTCAGTGACCGTCAGGAAGCATATCTTCAGATCAACGAAGATGCGGAAAATGTTCTGGAGATCATTGAAGAATTTGCAGGAGTACTTCCTTTTGATGACAAGGCTTCACCGGAAGTGATCCGCAGAGAATTCGGTTTAAGCAAAAATGCATTTAAGCGTGCAGTCGGACATCTTCTTAAAGAAGGAAAAATTCAGATCAAAGACCGCAGGATCTATCTGGTGAAATAACAGGTAAAGGATGAGAGTATGAACTTTACACATCTTCATGTCCATACAGAATACAGTCTTCTGGATGGTTCGAATAAAATAAAAGAATATGTGGACCGTGTCAAAGAACTTGGCATGGACAGTGCGGCTATTACGGACCATGGTGTGATGTACGGCGTGATCGATTTTTACCGTGCGGCAAGAGCTGCGGGAATCAATCCGATCCTGGGCTGTGAAGTTTATGTTGCACCGGGATCCCGTTTTGACCGTGAAACAGGAAGTGGAGAAGACCGTTATTACCATCTGGTTCTTCTGGCAGAGAACAACCAGGGTTACAGTAATTTGATGAAGATCGTTTCCAAGGGATTTGTGGAAGGATTTTATTATAAACCGCGTGTGGATCTGCAGCTTCTGGAGAAATATCATGAGGGAATCATTGCGTTGAGTGCGTGTCTTGCAGGTGAAGTGGCAAGATTCCTTACAAGAGGTATGTATGAAGATGCAAAAGCGGCCGCACTTCGGTACCAGGATATCTTTGGAAAAGGAAATTTTTTCCTGGAATTACAGGATCATGGTATTCCGGAACAGCAGAATGTAAACCAGCAGCTTCTTAAGATGCACCGTGAGACCGGAATTGATCTGGTTGCAACAAATGACGTACATTATACCCTTGCAGAGGATGCCCAGCCACATGATGTCCTGCTCTGCCTGCAGACCGGTAAGAAACTGGCAGATCAGGATCGTATGCGTTATGAGGGCGGTCAGTATTATGTAAAATCTCCGGAAGAGATGGAACGTCTTTTTCCATATGCGACAGAAGCATTGGAAAATACGCATAAGATTGCACAGCGCTGTCATGTAGAGATTGAATTCGGTGTAACCAAGCTGCCGAAATTTGGCGTTCCGGAAGGATATACTTCCTGGGAGTACTTAAATGAGCTTTGTTTCAAAGGACTGGAAGAACGTTATCAGCCAGTGACCGAGGAATTGAAAGAGAGGCTGAATTATGAACTGACAACGATCAAGAACATGGGATACGTTGACTATTTCCTGATCGTGTGGGATTTTATCAAATATGCCCGTGATCATGATATCATGGTCGGACCGGGACGTGGATCTGCAGCGGGAAGCCTGGTTGCATATACACTGGGCATCACACAGCTTGATCCAATTCGTTATGATCTGCTGTTCGAGCGTTTCCTCAACCCGGAACGAGTATCCATGCCGGATATTGATGTTGACTTCTGCTTTGAACGAAGACAGGAAGTTATTGATTACGTCAGAAGAAAATATGGCGATGACTGTGTCGTTCAGATCGTTACGTTTGGTACACTGGCAGCGCGAGGCGTTATCCGGGATGTCGGACGTGTGATGGATCTGCCTTATGCACAGGTGGATACGATTGCCAAAATGATTCCACAGGAGCTGAATATCACAATCGACAAAGCTCTGCAGATGAATCCGGAATTTAAGAAGGTATATGAAGAGGATAAAGAAATCCATGAACTGATCGATACAGCGAAACGTCTGGAAGGATTGCCACGCCATACTTCCATGCATGCAGCAGGTGTTGTGATCAGCCAGAAGGATGTTTCGGAATATGTACCGCTTTCCAGAGCATCGGATGGTTCGATCGTTACCCAGTTTACAATGACAACTCTGGAAGAACTGGGACTTCTGAAAATGGATTTCCTGGGGCTTCGTACCCTGACCGTTATCCAGAATGCGGTACATCTGGTAGAACAGGATACCGGTGTGAAGCTGGATATGCAGCATATTGATTATAATGATAAGAAGGTACTGGATTCTCTTGGAACAGGTCATTCGGATGGAGTGTTCCAGCTGGAAAGTGCGGGAATGAAGAACTTCATGAAGGAACTGAAACCACAGAGCCTGGAAGATGTGATCGCGGGAATTTCCCTGTATCGTCCGGGGCCGATGGATTTTATTCCGCAGTATATCCGGGGAAAAAATCGCCCGGATACGATCAAATATGACTGTCCGCAGCTGGAGCCGATCCTGAAACCGACATATGGATGCATCGTGTATCAGGAGCAGGTTATGCAGATCGTGCGTAATCTGGCAGGTTATACTCTTGGACGAAGCGACTTGGTACGTCGTGCGATGTCCAAGAAAAAAGCGGCTGTTATGGAGAAGGAGCGCCAGAACTTTGTTTATGGAAACGAAGCGGAAGGCGTACCAGGCTGTATTGCCAATGGAATTCCGGAGCAGACAGCAAATAAGATTTATGACGATATGATCGATTTTGCAAAATACGCATTTAATAAGTCTCATGCGGCAGCGTATGCTGTAGTTTCTTATCAGACGGCATTTCTGAAATATTATTATCCGGTGGAATTCATGGCTGCTCTTATGACATCTGTGATTGAAATGCCGATCAAAGTGGCAGAGTATATTCAGGTATGCAGGAAGATGAACATTAAGATCCTGCCGCCGGATGTGAACCGCGGAGCCTATGGATTTTCTGTGGATAATGGTGCAATCCGTTATGGACTTTCTGCAATCAAGAGTGTGGGAAGACCAGTGATCGATGCCCTGGTGGAAGAGAGGGAGGCAAACGGAGAATATCAATCGCTGAAGGATTTTATTGAGAGACTGACCGGTACGGTAAATAAACGTGCGATTGAGAACTTTATCAAAGCCGGAGCACTGGACTGTCTGGAGGGAAACCGTCGGCAGAAAATGGTTGTTTACAGTCAGATCGTGGACAGCATCGCGCAGGAGAAGAAGAATTCTTTTGCAGGACAGATGAGTCTGTTTGACCTGGTCAGTGAAGAAGACAAAAAAGATTATGAGATTCGCATGCCGGATGTGGAAGAATATGATAAGGATATGATCCTTGGCTTCGAAAAAGAGGTTCTTGGAATTTATCTGAGTGGTCATCCACTGGAAAAATACAGAAGTATCATGGAGAAGATGATCTCAGCGAGAACGATTGATTTCCAGCCGGACGATGAAACTGGTATTCCGAAGGTTTATGACGGTCAGAAAGTGATCATTGGTGGTATGATCACAGAGAAGACAATCAAGTATACAAGAAGCAATAAGGTGATGGCGTTCCTGACGGTAGAAGACCTGATGGGAACTGTGGAGATCGTTGTATTCCCGAGAGATTATGAGAAATGGCAGACGTTGATCAATGAAGATGCGCGAGTCTTTATCCAGGGACGTGTCAATGCAGAAGATGATAAGCCGAGTAAGCTAATTCTGGAAAAAGTACGCGCTTTTGATGATATACCACGAGAAATCTGGATTCAGTTTAAAGACCGTGAGGATTATGCACAGAAAGAGCAGGAACTTCTGAACTATCTGAGAGGTTCAGTGGGAACTTCTGCGGTAGTAATCTACCTCAAAGATGTGAAGGCGATAAAACGTCTTCCGGCAGGATACCATGTGCAGATCAGCGATTTTCTGTTAGAAGAATTAAAGAAAAAATATGGTGATTCCAACGTTAAAGTTGTGGAAAGAGTATTGAAAAACTTCTAAAAATGCTTTACACTATACAACGAATATGTGTAGAACAGATAACAAGGTTTCCTATTATATGCAAGCTATAAGAGGAAATCTGGAGATGGAGGAATGAATCATGGCAGAGAAACAGATAAAAACCATCGGTGTACTTACAAGTGGCGGTGACGCTCCGGGAATGAACGCTGCGATCCGTGCTGTTGTAAGACGAGGACTGAGCAGCGGACTGAATGTAAAAGGCATTTATAAAGGATACAATGGTCTTCTTAATGAAGAAATCGTTGATATGACTGCCAGAGACGTATCAGATACGATCGAACGCGGTGGTACAATTCTTTATACAGCAAGATGTGCAGAATTCCGTACACCGGAAGGACAGCAGCGTGGTGCAGAAATCTGCAGAAAACACGGAATCGATGGACTGGTAGTTATCGGTGGAGACGGTTCTTTTGCAGGTGCACAGAAGCTGGCAAATCTTGGAATCAATACAATCGGTGTTCCGGGAACAATTGACCTGGACATTGCCTGCACAGAGTATACAATCGGATTTGATACAGCAGTAAATACAGCAATGGAGGCAATCGATAAAGTTCGTGATACTTCCACATCTCACGAAAGATGCAGTATTATCGAAGTTATGGGACGTAATGCAGGATATCTTGCTATGTGGTGCGGTATCGCCAATGGAGCGGAGGACGTCCTGATCCCTGAGAAATATGACTATGATGAGCAGAAGCTGATCAATAACATTATTGCAAGCCGTAAAGCAGGAAAGAAACACCATATCATCGTAAACGCAGAGGGTATCGGTCATTCTGAGGCTATGGCAAGACGTATTGAAGCAGCTACAGGTATTGAGACACGTGCAACGATCCTCGGACATATGCAGCGTGGTGGAAACCCGACATGTAAGGACCGTGTATATGCATCTATGATGGGTGCACTTGCCGTAGACCTTCTTGTACAGGGTAAATCCTGTCGAGTTGTTGGATACCGTCATGGAGAATTCATGGACTTCGATATTAACGAAGCACTTGCTATGCAGAAAGATGTATCCCCATATATGTGGGAAGTATGTAACTCTCTTTCTCATAACTACAAAAAATAAAAATACGACGTTTTTACAGCGGAGGCCACCGTCAGGCGGCCTCCGTTCTGGATTAAAGGAGTAACTGAATGATTTCCAGTGCACAGAATACACAGGTTAAGAATATAATAAAGCTGAATCAGAAGGCAAAGGCGAGAAGAGAACAGGGACTTTTCATTGCAGAAGGAAGAAAAATGTTCCTGGAGGCACCGGATGACTGGATTGAGAAAATCTATGTGGCAGAATCAATGCTCGAAGATGAAGAAGTAATGAAAAAGGTACGGAGATTTTCCTGGGATGCAGTTGAGAACGGTGTGTTCAGGCAGATGTGTGATACACAGACGCCACAGGGAATCCTTACCGTACTCCGACAGCCTTCTTACGAACTGGAAGATCTTCTGAAAGAGGAAAAACCACTTCTTATGGTTTTGGAGGATCTGCAAGATCCTGGAAATGCAGGGACGATCATCCGGACCGGAGAAGGTGCCGGAGTGAGTGGGGTTTTCCTGACAAAAACCTGTGTGGATATTACAAATCCAAAGGTAATTCGTGCAACGATGGGATCTGTTTACAGAATTCCTTTTTTCTATGTGGAAGATGTGGTATCATTAAAACAGAAACTTCAGGGAAGAGGAATCCGCTTTTTTGCCGCACATTTACAGGGTAAAAATTCATATGACAGGGAATCCTATGAGGACGGAACTGCGTTTCTGATCGGAAACGAAGGAAAGGGCCTTACAGACCAGGCAGCGGATGCAGCAGACTGTCTGATACGGATCCCGATGTGTGGGCAGGTGGAATCCCTTAATGCAGCTATGGCGGCCGGAATACTCATGTATGAGGCGGCAAGGCAGAGGAGGGGATAAGATGGAACCTTTAATGTGGCTGATCGTGTTGGCGGTCTTTCTTGTGATCGAGGCAATCACGGTAGGACTGACTACGATCTGGTTTGCAGGAGGCGCACTGGTCGCAGCGATTGCGTCAGGTGCAGGTGCAGGTATACTGGTGCAGTGGATCCTGTTTTTAGTCATTTCACTGGTCCTGCTGATTTTTACAAGACCACTGGCAGTTCGATATATGAATAAGGGTGTGTCAAAGACCAATGTAAACAGCCTGATCGGAGAAAAAGCTGTTGTGATTCAGAAGATCAATAATCTGGAGCAGACAGGGCAGGTCCGTATCAATGATATTGAATGGATGGCGAGAACATCTTCTGATGAAGTAACGATTCCGGAACAGACAGTTGTAACAATTGAAGCTGTTCAGGGAGTAAAACTGATTGTGAAAGAAGAAAAGGAGGGTAAGTAACATGGCAGGAATTATTATTTTTATAGTACTCATCGTACTTGTACTCTGGATCCTGGCATCCTGTATCCGTATTGTGCCACAGGCATATGCAATCGTTGTAGAACGTCTTGGTGCATACAAAGAAACATGGAACACAGGTATTCATTTCAAAACACCATTTATTGACCGTGTGGCAAGAAGAGTCAATCTGAAAGAGCAGGTTGTGGATTTTCCACCACAGCCGGTTATTACCAAAGACAACGTAACAATGCAGATCGATACTGTTGTGTTTTTCCAGATTACAGATCCAAAGCTTTTTGCATATGGTGTGGAAAATCCGATCATGGCAATCGAAAATCTGTCAGCGACAACCCTTAGAAACATCATCGGTGACATGGAACTGGATGAAACGCTGACTTCCCGTGAAGTTATCAACACTAAGATGCGTGCATCCCTGGATGTGGCAACAGATCCGTGGGGAATCAAAGTAAATCGTGTGGAACTGAAAAATATTATTCCGCCGGCAGCAATCCAGGAAGCTATGGAGAAACAGATGAAGGCTGAGCGTGAAAGACGTGAAGCAATTCTCCGCGCAGAAGGTGAGAAAAAATCTACGATCCTTGTTGCAGAAGGTAAAAAAGAATCTGCAATCCTCGATGCGGAAGCTGAGAAACAGGCTGCGATTCTGAAAGCAGAAGCGCAGAAAGAACGTATGATCAAAGAGGCTGAAGGACAGGCGGAGGCAGTTCTGAAAGTTCAGAAAGCTAATGCAGAAGGTATCCGTATGATCCGTGAAGCCGGGGCAGATCAGGCAGTACTTACACTGAAGAGCCTGGAAGCATTTGGAAAGGCAGCAGATGGTAAGGCTACCAAGATCATTATCCCGTCTGAGATCCAGGGACTGGCAGGACTTGCATCATCTCTGAAAGAGATCGTTGTTGAGGATAAGAAAACAGAAGAATAATTTTTTCTAAAGAAACACGAAAAAAGAGGAGTAACTGTTATGAACTTAAAAGGACGCAATTTTCTTACACTGAAAGACTTTACACCAGAAGAGATCACCTACATGATTGATCTCGCTGCTGAATTAAAAGCAAAGAAAAAAGCAGGAGAGCTTCATGAATATTATAAAGGCAAAAACATTGCCCTGATCTTTGAGAAAACAAGCACCAGAACACGTTGCGCATTTGAAGTAGCTGCTCATGATCTTGGAATGGGCAGTACATATCTGGATCCGACCGGTTCTCAGATCGGCAAGAAAGAAAGTATTGCCGATACCGCAAGAGTTCTCGGAAGAATGTATGAAGGGATCGAATACAGAGGATTTGGACAGGATATTGTTGAAGAACTGGCCAAATATGCAGGCGTTCCGGTATGGAACGGACTGACAAACGAATATCATCCGACACAGATGCTGGCAGACATGCTGACCATCCGTGAGCATTTTGGAGATCTCAAGGGCCGCCGTCTGGTATACATGGGAGATGCCCGTTATAACATGGGTAACTCACTGATGATCGCATGCTCCAAGCTTGGAATGCATTTTGTAGCATGCACAACAAAGAAATACTTCCCGAATCAGGAACTTGTAGATCTGTGCAGGACTTATGCAGAGGCTTCCGGTGGAAGTGTGACTCTGACAGAAGATGTACAGACAGGAACAAAAGATGTAGATGTAATCTATACAGATGTATGGGTATCTATGGGTGAGCCGGATGAAGTATGGGAAGAGCGTATCAAAGACCTGACACCATACAAAGTAACTGCTGATGTTATGAAAAATGCAGGGGAAAAAGCAATCTTCCTTCACTGTCTGCCAGCATTCCATGATCTCAAGACAAAGATTGGCAAGGAAATGGGAGAACGTTTCAACCTGACAGATATGGAAGTGACAGATGAAGTATTTGAATCTGCACAGTCTCATGTATTTGATGAAGCAGAAAACCGTATGCATACGATCAAAGCAGTTATGGTGGCAACTCTTGGAGAGCCGGAGAACAAATGATAACTACAATCTATAATGAAGAAACAATTTCAAAAGAGATAAACACAAAATGGGCGGGCAAAACCGTCCATTTTGCAAAGGAAACAGATTCCACAAATGAGTGGTGCAAGCGCATGTCAAAAGAAAATGCGGAACACGGAACACTGGCAGTTGCAGAATTTCAGTCTGCCGGTAAGGGAAGGCTGGGACGTAAATGGACGGCACCGGAGGGAAGTTCAGTGATGATGTCCATTCTTCTGAAACCGGAATTTGAACCGCAATATGCGTCTATGCTGACACTTGTAATGGGATTGAGCGTAGCGCAGGCAGTGTGCGAGCTTGGTGTGGAAGTTTCTATCAAATGGCCGAATGATGTGGTCGTTTCCCACAAGAAAATCTGCGGAATCCTGACAGAAATGGGAGTGCAGGATGGAAAGATCCGAGAAGTGGTGATCGGTGTCGGACTGAATGTAAATCTGAAAGAAATTCAGGATGAACTGAAAGACAAAGCGACCTCTCTGTACCTGGAAACGGGAAAAACATACGACAGAAACCGTCTGATCGGGCTTGTTATGGAGAAATTTGAAATCAATTATGAGAAATTTGTCCAAACCTGCGATCTTTCCATGATGCTGGATGATTATAACATGCTGCTGGCAAATAAGAGCCAGCCGGTACGCGTTCTGGATAAGATCAGCCCGTATGAAGGCGTGGCTCTGGAAATCGATAAAGATGGAGCACTTCTGGTGCGTGTGCAGAGCGGAGAGATTCGTAAAGTGTGCTCCGGAGAAGTGTCTGTAAGAGGATTGTACAGCTATATTTAAGTTGCTGCGGACAGGAACATATTTAACAAAGGAGTTTTTATATGTATCAGGAAAATGTTGTGCTCTGCGGTGCAAGCGCTTATGAGCAGAAATATTATTTTAATCAGGATTTTGATTCTCTTCCGGAATCGATCAAACAGGAACTGCATATCATGTGTGTCCTTTATACCGAAGATATCGGCGGAATCCTGACACTGGAGTTTGATGATAATGGCAGTCTGCAGTTCAAAACAGAGGCACTGGATTCCGATGCCATGTATGATGATATTGGAAGTGTTCTTAAGATCAAACAGCTGCAGACCGAAAAAAGAGAACTTCTGCAGTCTCTGGAAATGTATTATAAGGTATTTTTCCTGGGAGAGGATGCAGAGTAATATAGTGAAGCAGCTAATTCGAGCTGTTATGGCTGAACTGATAGATGCTATGTTCAGCCATGCATAAAGTCACAAAAATCTAGCTTCACTCAAATCACAATCTATTATGCACCTGCATGTTTTGTTTTGTCAATATGATAAGTCGGCACAATCTCTGCCACAATCTCTTTCATATGCCCGTCCTCGTGACGGCTTGCTTCATCCAGTTCATGAAGCTTCTCTTTGAACCATTCGTCGTCCATATCGATGGGCTTTCCGATATGGATCAGCTTATTGGGCGTATCCTGCATCCCTTCCTCGTTCATGAGAAGCTCCTCATATAACTTCTCCCCAGGCCGCAGGCCCGTGAACACGA
>OGPU01002652.1_pt1 | contig 12186 bp, 5 predicted proteins | sample 1552991 | NCBI WGS metagenome assembly OGPU01 (sample SAMEA2580296, study PRJEB22360) | human gut metagenome | biome: human gut; feature: human-associated habitat; material: faeces | place: Denmark | collected 2008/2010 | reverse complement strand
CCCGCCGATACCGAATACCTTTCGTTTACGGTCACCAATACCGGGGCGGAGATTCCCGAGGACAAGAAGGATATTATTTTCGAATCGTTTAACCGCCTTTCCGCGCGCCGTCCCGAGTTCGAGAGCAGCACCGGCTTGGGCCTCGCCATCGTCCGGGAGCTGGTCGGCAATCTGGCGGGGAGCATAACCCTGCATTCGGGAAATTCGAAGGTCGCTTTCACGGTGGTGCTTCCCTTCTCGCGGAGCGCCGAAAAGACCAACAGCGCCGCCGAATCGTACGACTACACGGTTTCCGAGATCGACAACCTGCTGAAAGAGTCCGATGCCGCGGACCGGAACGACCGGCGTGTCCGCAAGGCATACGACATCGTGATCATCGAGGACGATCCGGATCTGAGAAGCTACCTGGAACGGCGGCTGTCGGAATATTATAATGTATATACGGCGGACGACGGCCGGGAAGGCATTGCCAAGGTGGAGAAGATCTATCCCCAGATGGTCATCACCGACCTGATGATGCCGGAAGCCGACGGTTTCGAAGTCTGCCGTTCCCTGCGGTCGAACATCAAGACCAGCCATATTCCGGTCATCATGCTGTCGGGGCAGGGCAAAGACGCCGACAACAAGATCAAGGCGCTGGAATGCGGCGCCAGCGTGTTCATCGACAAGCCTTTCGACATGGATTACCTGCTCGGGCAGGTGGCCAACCTCATCAAGACCCAGAACGAGCTGAAACAGCGTTACAGCCGGAAATACATCGCCGAACCCTCGAAGATCACGATCTCCTCTGTGGACGAAGAACTGCTGAAAAAGGCGATGAACTACATCGAGCGGAACATCGACAACAACGACTACGACGTGGAGTCGTTCGTGTCGGACATGGCCATCGGGCGGACGCTCCTCTACCAGAAGCTGAACGACATTACGGGCATGTCGATCAAGGAGTTCATCATGGACATACGGCTGAAACGCGCCGCCCAGCTGCTCCGGGAGTCCGACCTGACGATCTCCGAGATTTCGATCATGACGGGCTTCGCCAATCCGAAGTATTTCAGCATCTGCTTCAAGCGCCACTTCGAGCTGACCCCTTCCGAATTCAAGAAAAAGGCGTAACGTCCGCCGGCCGGCCGCGCCGTTTCCGCCCTGCGCGACAAGGGGGAGGCCGTGTTCGGCCGGGAATGGTTCCATTTTGTGCGATTCGTACAAAATGGAACCATTTCTGAATAAATGGCTACCATGTTATGAACTCATTTTCTGGATATTTGCATTGCCGGGAGCTGAAACGGACTCTCCGGAAAAACTAACCGAAAATGCGAATTAAAACCGAATGCTTATGGGAAAATGACCTGAAAACCGCCCAGGGACGACCGGGTTCTCCTGCCGTCCGCACAATCTTTTGAAGATGCAATTTTAACCCAAACGGAACCTTTTATGATAAGAATGTACAAAATGCTTAAAGGCACTCTGGCGATGACCGTTTTGCTGCTGTTGTCGGCCGGACCTTTGTTTGCACAGAATGCGATTAACGTGACCGGAAAGGTCACCGATGAAAACGGAGCACCCTTGGCGGGTGTCGTCGTACTCGTAAAGGACGGCGGGAACAACAATGCCACCGTCACCAATACGCAGGGTGTTTATGAGATCAAGGCCCCCGCGGCCTCAACGCTGGTTTTCTCGTGCCTGGGTTATTCCAGCCGGGAGATCGGGATCGGCACGTCCAACGTCGTGGACGTGAAGATGGCGCAGGATGCGCAGTCCCTCGACGAAGTGGTCGTCGTGGGTTACGGTACGCAGAAGAAGAAGGACCTTACGGGAGGTCTTGCCGTGGTCGGCAAACAGACGCTGGAGATGGTTTCGACCAACAACCTGATGGACCGTCTGGTCGGACAGGTCGCCGGTCTGAACATCACCACCGGCAACGAGGCTCCGGGCAGCAACCAGACGTTGCTGATCCGTGGCCAGAACTCGCTGACGGCCAGCAATGACCCGCTGATCATCCTGGACGGCATTCCCTATTCGGGCGGCCTGGCCGACCTCGATCCGAACATCATCGAGAGCCTGTCGGTGCTGAAAGACGCTTCGGCGGTTGCGATCTACGGTTCACGCGGATCGAACGGCGTCATTCTGATCCAGACCAAGCGCGGATCGAAGGGCAGTTTCCATGTGACCTACAAGACGAAACTCTCCGTCGCCGAACCGATGCAGCGCATCGAGACGATGGGTCCCAACGAGTTCATCCGTTTCAAGCAGGACATGGGCCGACTCAAAAACAATTACAGCGGCGAACAGCTCGATCCGCTGGTGGGTTCGATCATCAGCGCCAGCGAGAAGGTCAACTACGCCAAAGGCGTCACCAACGACTGGCAGGACTATGTTTTCCGCACGGTCTTCACGATGGATCACCAGCTGAGCTTCCAGGGCGGCAGCGAAAAGACGACCTACATGGCCGCCGTTTCCTACCTGGACAATCCCGGCGTCGTCTACAACTCGAATTATCAGCGTACGACCGTTTACGCCAGCATCAACCAGACGATGAACGACTGGTTGTCGGTGGGCCTCACCACGCAGTTCGTCAACCGCGAGAGCGGCGGTGCGACGCCGAACCTCGAACACGCCATCAAGCAGAGCCCGTGGGGCATCTACAAGGACGAGACGGGCGGTTATTACGAGGAGCCGATGGACTATTCAAACCTGCCCAACCCGATGAAGGATGTCAATGCCGATCAGAAACGCACGGGCCGCAACTTCATGGCCAACGGTTTTCTCGACATCAAACTTCCCGTCGAGGGTCTCTCGTTCCGCTCGCAGTTCGGCTACAACTACCGCAGCCAGCTGAATGGCACCTACTACGGCCGCAATACCGTGACGGGTAAGAAGGTCGACGGCCGTGCCGAACTGGAAAACAACCACACGACGGACTGGACGTGGGAGAACGTGCTTAAATTCGACCGGAATTTCGGCAAACATCACATCGACTTCACAGGTCTCTTCTCCATGCAGGAGGCCCAGTATACAGCCGCTTCGCAAAGCGGCGAAGGCTTCGTAAACGACGACTCGAGCTTCTACCGGATGGACGGCGCCGAGAACAAGATCGCCATCGGTTCGGAATACTGGAAACAGAACATGGTTTCGGGCATGTTCCGTGTGAATTACAGCTTCAACAGCAAATACCTGCTGACGGTGACGGGCCGCGCCGACTCGTTCTCGGCCTTCGCCGAAAACCACAAGTGGGCCTTCTTCCCCTCGGCTGCCGTCGCATGGCATCTCGGCGAGGAGAATTTCATCAAGGACAACGCTTCGTGGGTCGACATGCTGAAAATCCGCTTCTCCTATGGCGCCAACGGAAACAACGCCATTTCGCGCTACATGTCGCTCGACAGGCTCTATTCGACCAACGGCGTCAAGTACATCTGGGGCGACGGCGGCAGCGCCTCCAACTCGGCCTATCTGCCGAGCGACGGTATCGGCAACCCCGACCTGAAGTGGGAGACGACCTATACGGCCAACCTCGGTATCGACTTCCAGTTTTTCAACGGACGCTTGGGCGGTACGATCGACATGTATCTTTCCAATACGCACGATCTGCTGATGTCGCGCTCTGTGCCTATCATGAACGGTTACAGCAAGATTCTCTACAACGTCGGACAAACCCGCAACAAGGGTATCGAGTTGACGCTCCATTCGCAGAATATCCGCAAGACGAATTTCCGCTGGGAGACCGATTTCACCTTCTCGCTCAACCGCGACGAGATCGTCGAACTGCGCGGCGACGGCAACGACGACATCAACAACAAGTGGTTCATCGGCAAGCCGCTGTCGGTCTACTACGACTGGAACATGATCGGCATCTGGCAGCAGGGCGACGAGTTCACCTTCACCGACAAGGACGGCAAGGAGGTGGCCCATCAGACGGGAGCCACGCCCGGCGCCGCCAAATTGGAGGATGTTGACGGCAACGGCGTTATCGATTCCAATGACCGGAAAGTCATCGGAAGCAAACAGCCGAGTTTCACGATGTCGATGGGTAACCGTTTTACCTACAAGGATTTCTACTTCTCGTTCCTGTTCAACGGCGTCTTCGGCAAATGGATGACCGACAACGTGGCCAACATCGGTTCGTATACGTTCGGTTCGGGCAACTACATCCACGGCGTGAGATACTGGACGCCGGAGACTCCCGATGCGGAGGTCGTTTCGCCGGGCTACCAGGCCTCTTTCGACCACGGCTACTACAAGAAGCTCAATTACGTGCAGCTGCGCAACATCACGCTGGGCTACCGCGTCAACCAGAAATTCGTCCGCAAGATCGGCCTGAGCGCCATCGATGTCAATTTCAGCGTGAACAACGTGTGCGCCTTCTCTAACATGCGGCAGATGCTGAACTACGACAACACCTGGTTCGCATCGTTCCCGACCGCCCGTTCCTATGTGTTGGGATTATCCTTAACCTTTTAAGTAAGAACTGATTATGAAAACGATGAATTATATCAAACTCAGCGCCGCATGCTCGGTTCTGGCAATCGTTGCGGGTTGTACCTCCTTTCTGGAAGAGGATTTGAAAAGTTCGTTGGCTCCCGACAACACCTATACCAGTTCGCTGGGCTTCGAGGTCGGCTCCACGGGACTCTATGCCATCGCCCGTTCGGAGTACAACACTTGGGGCGAGCAGGGTGCCTTCATGCACAACGGTGCCTGCGCCTACGAAGTGTTGCAGATTTCGACCGATCTCTGCCGGATGGGCACCGTCCGCGACGGTTCGCTCGTTCCGTTCGCCGAGCTGACGCTCAATCCCTCGACGCTTTTCGTCGGATCGTACTGGAACTGGGCCTATAACCTGATCGGTTCGGCCAACGAGCTGCTGATCTATTCCGAGAAGAACGACAACTGGGATTATCCGACCGACAAACAGCTCTATCAGGCCGAGGCGCGGTTCTTCCGTGCATACGCCTATCGCACGCTGGTCTATCTCTACGGCGACGTGCCCTGGGTCGAGACCATCCAGAAACCCTTCCTGCTTTCGTTCTCGCGGGACCCCAAGATCGAGGTGCTGGGACACATCATCGACGACCTGAAATTCGCCAAGGAGCATCTTCCCGAAGATCCCGATGCGGTGAAGGAGGGCAAGCTCACGACGTGGGCCGCACGCCACCTGCTGAGCGAAATGTACCTGCTGCGCGGCGCTGAGGGCGATTACAAGCTGGCCGAGGAGAATGCCCAGGAGGTGATCGACAGCAAGCATTACAGCCTGGTGAAGAGCCGTTACGGTGCCGACAAGAGCAAGCCCGGCGACTATTTCAGCGATATGTTCCTCGAAAACAACCAGAACCGTTCGGCCGGCAATACCGAGAGCATTTGGGTCATGCAGTTCCAGTACAACACCGTCGGCGGCGGCACGAACTCCGATGATTGGACCCGCCGCGCCTGGAATCCCCAGTACCATGCCATCGACGGTTTTGCGCTGGCCGATTCGCTCGGCGGCCGCGGTCTGGCGCAGATCTATCCGCTGAAATGGTGGATCGGCGTCAAGGGCACGAACGCCACGACCGCCGGCGAAAAGGAGGGTTTCCCCGAAATCAAAGAGAACGGTATCTTCGACGACGGCGACATCCGCAATTCGGAGTACAACATCAAGCGCAACTGGTACTACAACAACCCGCTGACGCCCAACAAGCTGGGACAAAAATGCCCCATCGACGACAAATCGTGGTCGCAGGCCCAGCTCTTCCCGGCGCTGAAGAAATTTTTCTTCGGTAAGGAGGAAAACCTCCAGCTTACCGGCGCATACAAGGACCGCATGAAATTCCGCCTGGCCGAGACCTACCTGCTGCTGGCCGAAGCCTACCTGCGTCAGGACATGCCCGATAAGGCCGCCGATGCCGTGAACGAAGTGCGCCGCCGCGCCAAAGTGTCCGACGTTTCCGACGAGGAGATGACGATGGATTTCCTGCTCGACGAGCGCATCCGCGAACTCTACGGCGAAGAGAGCCGCCGCTTCACGCTGATACGCACGGGCAAGCTGCTCGAACGCGTGAGAAAGTACAACCCCGAGGCGCGCGACCTCATCCAGGATTTCCACGTGCTGTGGCCCATTCCGCAGGCTATCCGCGACGCGAATGTCGGCAATTTCCCGCAGAATCCCGGATATGAAGGTTACGAAGGCTAAAAACCTTCGTCCCCGCCTCCGGGCGGATCAGACAAGAATGTGTCCGGCAGATTCCGGACCGTATCAGCAACCACGAAAAAAACAGTTATGAAAAAGATAAAATTTGCATGCAACCTGTCGCTGCTGACCCTTTTCGCACTCGGCCAGTGGGCCTGTGAATGGGACCCGTACGAACACGACAGCGACCCGGTCCGGGAAACTCTGGAGCTGACCGCCTCCTCCTCCCAGATCGCTTTGGACGAAAACGACCTTTCGGCTACGGTACTGACCTTCGACTGGACGCCCGCGCGTCCGATGCCCGACGAGTATCTGGTGTCCTACACGACCAAACTGGACCTGCTGAACAACAACTTCGGTTCGTCCACCGCCATCGTGACGAGCGAAGACGACGGCATCTTCAGCCGGAGCTACACCTCCGAGCAAATCAACAACTGGGCTAACGAGCGCTGGAAAGTGCCCGTAAACAAGACCTTCACGCTGGCGTTCCGCGTCATCGCGGAGTATGCGGGCGGCCCCACATACGAAATGCCCGAAGTGCGCACCGTGGAGGTGACCGTAACCCCGATCAAGGTCGATGTCTTCGATGCCGACAAGGTGTCGCTTTCCGGCACGGCCATCAGCAGCGTGACGGAGATCGAAAAGACGGTCGAGAATGCGAACCTCTATGCCTGGTACGGCGAATTGAGCATCGGCGAGTTGCAGATTCCCGTCGAGCTGGAGGGCCAGACCTACTACATCGTTCCGAGCGACGGCAACGGCGCGCTCCGCGACGGGGAGCTTGTCGACGTGAAGATGACGGAAACCCCCGTTTCGTGGAATATCCCGAGCGCCGGCAACTACCGCCTGCTGATCGACATGGAGAACAAACAGGTGCGCATCTACTCGTCGGCGACCGACCTGAAGCCGCTGTCCGTCACATTCCACCCGAGCGGTGCGGAAGCCAATCCCGAGGCAACGATCGAAGTGCTCGATCTCTACGCCTACGGAGCAGGTACGGGCTGGGGCGTGCGCAAACTCAACCTGAAGCAGAGCTTCGCCGACCCGCAGATCCTGATCTATGACGCCGAAGAGCACAACGGCACGAAACTTTCCAGCGGCATGAAGTTCTGCGTAGCCCAGAATTTCTCGGTCGGCGATGCGGATTACAACCAGAACAATGCCTATTGCTTCACCTGTCCGCTGACGGCAGAAGGCAAGAGGCAGAACCTCACGCTGACTCTCGGCAAGGTGGGCGAACTGCACGGAGGCGCCGACGGAGAGACGCGCAACTCGTATTACACGATCCCCGCTTCCGACCTGCTGATCTTCGATCTGCGTCACGGAACGATCCTGGCCCGGAACAAATAACGCCGGACCGCACGACTGAAAAATATTGCCGTATCGGAATGGAGACTGGGTTCCGGCCGACAGGAAGATACGGCAATATTCCATTACAACGACAATCAATCGTAAAAACAGCAACATGATACACATGAGAAATCTGATGACCGGCTGTCTTCTGGCAGCATTTCTTTGCGCCGCTTCCTGCGGTTGCTCGAAGGACAACGGCGGCGGCGAAGAAGGCGGCCAAGTTGCCGGTGTGACCGTAAAGCCCGCCTACAACAAGTCGGAAGTGCTGCACAACCCGCTCAACGGCTGGGTGATGTATGTCAGCGCGGACTACGATCCCTCCTATTTCGACAAGGAGATCTACGTACCGCTGCTCGGAAAGAACGTAAGGGTGGCGGACTACGCTTCGGCCTGCTATATCCGCACGAAATGGTCCGTGCTGAATCCCGCAGACGGGCAGTACGCTTGGAAAGACCCCGATTCGAAGGTTTACAAACTGGTTCAGAAAGCCCGGGAGCTGAAACTCCCCATCGCTTTCCGCGTCGTGGTGGACGGACGTGACCAGGGCGCCAATACGCCCCAGTTCGTCTACGATGCCGGAGCCGAATACGCGATGTCGGAGCCGAAATACCCCGACCGCAAGACCCCGATGCCGCAGGACCCGATCTTCCAGCGCTACTACGAGAAGTTCGTCGCAGCCCTCGCCGAGGAGTTCAACGATCCGGAATACACCTCGTTCATCGACGGCTACGGCCTCGGCAAGTGGGGCGAGGGCCACAGCGTGGCTTACAACAAGGACGACGTATCGGCTGTCGATGAGAATACGGAAACGGTGAAGCGCGAAGTCCTCGACTGGATCACCAAGCTCTACGCCAAACACTTCACGAAGGTTCCCCTGGTGATCAACTACCACCGCGTACTGGGCCATCCCACGAGCCAGGGCACGGCAAACCCGAACAGCGAAAGCCTCGTGGCCCTGGCCATCAGCAACGGCTACTGCATCCGCTCCGACGCCTTCGGCATGAACAACTCCAGCTGGGGTTACAGCACCTGGGAGAAGGCAATCGCCGCACAATGGCGTTACAAGGTCCCCATCATCATGGAGGGCGGATATATCGTCAGCAGCCACAGCTACTGGAACGACCCGGCCGGCTACCGCCAGGGACACCCCGAAGATGTCCGCCAGGGCGAATTCGACTCCTCGGCCGAAGCCCGCGTCAACATGATGGACTTCCGTGTCGGCCAGGAGACCGAGTCGTGGTTCAACGATGCCTTCAGCCTCGTGCAGCGCTTCGTCTCCGAAGGCGGCTACCGTCTCTATCCCGACCAGGTGATCGTTCCCGACCAGGTGAGCGCAGGCAGCCGTGTCAAGGTCGCTTCGCGCTGGCGCAACATGGGCTGGGGCTATTTCCCGAACAACCTGCCGCAGTGGAACTACAAATACAAGGTGGCCTTCGCTTTGATCGACGCTTCGGACAAGGCGCAGAAGGTCTTCGTCGACAAGGACTGCGAGCCTTCGACCTGGGTCGAGAGCAAGCCCTTCTCCTACACCTTCGAAACGCCGGCCGTCGATCTTCCCGCGGGGAAATACACGTGGGGCATCGCCATCGTTGACACGACGAAGGAGAACCGGCCTGCCATCCAGCTCGCCGTAAACAACGAAAAGACGGCCGAAGGCTGGGTGAAACTGCACGAAGTACAGATCAACTAACGCCTGAAAAACCATGAAGAGGGTTGCATTGCTTTCCGCAGCGCTGCTGCTGTCCGTCACCGCCGGGTTCGGCCGGCGACGCGACCATCATGATGTGACGAAGACGCATGATGAGGGATTTCGGCATGATGAAACGCTCCTTGTGTTTTCTCCGAATGTTTGAGGCCATCGTGGCCTTTTGACCAGGCATGACGGAGCCAGTGACCGCCCAAAAAATGGGATAGTGGCAGGTGCGGGACTCGAACCCGCGTTGTTTCAATGTCGTGGATTTACAGGCCACTGCCGTCGCCACTGGGCCAACCTGCCAAGAATGTGCTAAAATATATGAAGACCGGGGGTCCTCTGCGGCGGTGAAATAAAACGCAATGAGCGGAGGCGTGCTCCCGGTTGTTTCATTTCAATTTGATTTCCAATAAACCTTCACCGTCGAGAATGAAAAGTCTGCGGATTTTCCACTCACGATCGTTGTACTTCTCTAACTGGTGAACAAGCTTGTCTTTACGTTTCGATTGGCCAAGATCTATCACGAAACAGTCCTTGACGACATCGTGATTCTCTTTAGCGCTTCGAACGGCTTTGGTGATACGATCGGCGATCTTGCCAAAATCAGCTTTTGCCAAGGACTTCAATTCGCAAAGCTCGTTTGTTTCGATCCAACGGAAATCATTTGTCGCCGTCCTTTTTTCTATGTCTCTTGGTATCCATTCGACATGGTTCCCAAGATTCTGGAATCGTTCAAGGAACACGATTTCCTGCGGATACAACGTATCGGTGGAGTGCGGAACTCCAACCTTTTCCTGACGCATGTACCATTCGCGATCGGTGACGCCAGCGAGTCCTCGCATTGAAAGCAGTCGTTCCTCGTTCTGCGCATGAGGCTGCTTCCAACCATCAGGGATGGCGGTTCCCGGACTGATTCCATCCGCGTATTTACCCTTATGCTGTCGCATCGCGCGAAGGATATCGTCCACCGAATCGCTTCCGGCCTCATCCCTCGCCTTGAGATAGTCGTCGTACAATTCGTCGGGACGATAGCCCTCCACACGCGGTTTTTCATCCCATGATGGGACAATCTCGCAGTCGCATGCCGCATGGTACTTGTTGAACAAGCCTCCGGCCTTTTCGGCGCTTGCATAGACGAAGCCGCGTCCGGCGAGCATGGCACAGAACGCGCAGGTATGGAGTCCGGAAGGAACGCGTGCGAACCGGGGCCCATACTTGTCAAGCTTGGCTGCCGACCTGACGGTACTGCGACCGCCGTTACGCACTCCGACCGCGATAAGCCGATTCAGATACGAGAGATAGGCGTTCGGATCATATCGCTCGTTGCCTTTGAACAGCATGCTTGCCTTCGCCCGAATCATGTCGGTCAAATCGTCATGTATAGGGTCGGCGAGTATCGGCTCGTATTTGTCGTCGAACCATTTCGACCGCATTTGCTTGTACCAGTCGGCTGCTGCGGTCGAACTGATGCTCCCATATTTGTCAATGATGGCGGGAACGAGTTCCAGCAGCATGTCACGCTGCTGCGCCGGTTCCCTTCCCTGCAGCTGTTGCCACGCTTGGCCCATCTCCCGTTGTGCGAGGCTCACCGCCGTCTTCTGCGATTTGGTCAGAAGATTGATTTCCTTGCGGCTCGGAGTCCGGTTTGTCATTCCCGCCTCCGTTCATCCCGGCGAGCGCGTTCAATGCGCTTTTCGCTTCGGCTCGGCGCTTTTCCGATAGGAGTCTGGTGATTTGCTCGTCAGTGAAGCCGACTTCCTCCAATGCGACGGTCGTGTCGGCAAGCCAAGGGAAGGCCCCCACGAGTTTGACCATCGCGTCTCCGGCGTCGATGACGCTCGGCAGCGACGGATTGCGCCATCGTGCGGTGATGCCCGTCATCTCGTCGGTCACTTCGGTCGTATGGTCGCGAAGCATGATGATGTCCTGCGCGATACGACGAAGCGAAGCACCATACACGCGGTTCGCTGCCGAGCAGTCGATGACCAGATCCTTCTCCGCAGCATGCATCGCCTCTGCGCTCGATGGATTGTCCTGGATGATGCCGAGCGAGCTGACCGGCACATTCGTCTCCCCGGCGAATCTGCAGGCAAGCTCTCGCATCTGGTCGATATGCGGCTGCACGGACTGCTGGGTGATCTGCTCAAGCTTCGGCACGTCGCCATCCTCGTCCTTACCAATCATGTTCAATCGTCCGATGACGAATTCCCAGACTGGAATCGGATTGCCATCATCGTCCTTGAATGAATCGGGGTCGGCGCCGAGTAGGAGCCATTGCGGTGCCGAGTAGAATTCGGCGCTGACCTCGCTGCGCAGGACGGTGCGCACCGCGTCATCGGTGATGCTCATGACCGCGCGGTTGATGATCGACCTGCCGAAAGGCCTGTCGATGGTCGGCCTATAAGACAGCACCTCCACAGGCACACGGCCAAGACCATGCGTCCACACATCGTCCACGTACCATTCACGCCCAAGCTGGCAGGTGATGACTTGGAAAGGCGTCCATAGGCGGAATCGCGTAGGACGCGCGTAATCGTCGATGTCATCGATGGTGAGCGCCGCCTTGAGACTGCGCGTACGGAAATTCCACAGGGCGCTCGACCATTGCGCGCTGTGCGGAATGGTGAGCACAGGCGGTTCCCCAGCCGACTCGTCGCCCTCCGACACGGCCATGAAGACGCACGAGTGGATCATGCTGCTGCTGATCGCCATCGGCAGCTCGATGTCCCAGCGGTTAGCGGAGAGAATTGGATTCAGGTCGAAGGAATCGTCGCTGCTATTCGGACTGACAAAGCCATCGAACATGCAGCGCTCGGCGTGTGCATTGACTGCTTTCGCTGGCCAGCCGACCACCTCCTCGAGATTCCGCATGCTCGGCGGGATGGAGAAGCCGATGTCGCGGAGCCGATGTTTTCCATCCGCATACCGGGAGCGCAATGAATTGCGCGCGCGCTTACGGTTCCACACAGTGACGAGATTC
>OGPU01002651.1_pt1 | contig 12187 bp, 9 predicted proteins | sample 1552991 | NCBI WGS metagenome assembly OGPU01 (sample SAMEA2580296, study PRJEB22360) | human gut metagenome | biome: human gut; feature: human-associated habitat; material: faeces | place: Denmark | collected 2008/2010 | reverse complement strand
ACCGTAATTATTATGGTAATCAATCAGCGTTTCTTTATCAGTGGATTTACAAGCCTTATTCACAGGGCACCAAATATGGATACCCTGGTTGCGATGGGGGCAACGGCAGCATTTAGCTATAGTACGTATGCCTTGTTCGCAATGACGGCAGCACAGACTGCAGGTAATAATAAGCTTGTTATGAGCTATATGCATGAATTCTATTTTGAATCTGCTGCCATGATTCTTACACTGATTACTCTTGGTAAAACATTAGAGGCATATTCAAAAGGAAAGACAACAGATGCATTAAAAAGTCTTATGAATCTTGCTCCGAAGATGGCTACCGTTGTTCGTAATGGTCAGGAACAGATCATTTCCGCAGAACAAGTGAAAAAGGGCGATATTTTTCTTGTAAAACCGGGCGAGAGTATACCGGTAGATGGTATTGTTCTTGAAGGAAACAGTGCAATTGATGAGGCAGCTCTTACTGGAGAGAGTATTCCAGTAGATAAGGCAGAAGGAGACAATGTTTCTGCAGCAACAATTAACCAATCTGGATTTTTAAAATGTGAGGCTACAAGAGTAGGAGAGGATACAACCCTTTCCCAGATTATTAAGATGGTAAGTGATGCAGCAGCAACAAAAGCGCCTATCGCCAAGATTGCTGATAAAGTGTCTGGTATTTTTGTACCGGCAGTTATTACGATTGCGGTTATCACGATTATTGGCTGGCTTCTTGCCGGACAGACAGTTGGATTTGCCCTTGCAAGAGGTATTTCTGTTCTTGTGATCAGTTGTCCCTGTGCGTTAGGTCTTGCGACACCAGTAGCGATTATGGTTGGTAATGGCGTTGGTGCAAAGAATGGTATTTTATTTAAGACGGCGGTATCTTTAGAAGAAGCAGGCAAAGTCGATATTGTTGCCTTAGATAAGACCGGAACGATTACAACTGGCCAACCGAAAGTAACGGATATTTTTCCGGCAGATGGCATCAGTGAAAAAGAACTTTTAGAAGCAGCTTTTGCTCTTGAAAAGAAGAGTGAGCATCCGTTAGCAAAGGCAATTGTAGAATATGGCAATGAGAAAAAATTCACCGTTCCTGTTGTAGAAGATTTTCAGGCTGTTCCTGGTAATGGACTTACTGGAACATTAAATAATAAAACACTTATAGGCGGTAACTTACTTTTTATAGAAAAGAGTTTATCTATCTCTGAAAAAATAAAACATGGCGCAGAACAATTAGCGTCTGCTGGAAAAACTCCTCTTTTCTTTGCAAAAGAGAATCGTCTTCTCGGAATGATTGCCGTAGCTGACGTAATTAAAGAAGATAGCCCACAGGCAATTAAAGAACTGAAAGCAATGGGAATCCACGTTGTAATGCTCACCGGAGATAATGAACGTACCGCAAAAGCAATAGGAGAACAGGCAGGTGTAGATAATGTAATCGCAGGCGTTCTTCCAGATGGAAAGGAAAGCGTTATTCGTGCATTAGGCGAAAAAGGAAAAGTTGCTATGGTTGGGGACGGAATCAATGATGCGCCAGCATTAACTCGTGCCGATGTAGGTATTGCAATCGGAGCAGGTACCGATGTTGCAATGGATGCGGCCGATATTGTATTAATGAAGAGTAAACTTGCCGATGTTCCAGCTGCAATCCGCTTAAGCTGGGGTGTATTAAGAAATATTCATGAAAACTTATTCTGGGCATTTTTCTATAACACAATTGGAATTCCTCTGGCAGCTGGTCTGTTAATCCCAGTATTAGGATGGAAATTAAATCCAATGTTTGGAGCGGCAGCAATGAGTTTATCCAGTTTCTGTGTTGTTACAAACGCATTACGTTTAAACCTGTTAAATATTCGAAGTACAAAAAAAGATAAAAAGAAGCAAAAAGCGATAGATGTTAGTTTAATTAACATAAATAATAATGAAAAGAAAGAGGTAAATGAAATGACAAAGACAATGAATATCAAAGGAATGATGTGCGGACACTGTGAAGCAGCGGTAAAGAAAGCATTAGAAGCACTTCCAGAGGTAGCTTCAGCAGAAGTAAGCCATGAGAAAGGAACGGCTGTAGTTACTTTAGAAAAAGAGATTGCAGATGATGTCTTAAAGAAAACAGTTGAAGATAAAGATTACGAAGTTGTTGAGATTAAGTAATAATTTGTCAGGCTAAGCAGCTATAAAAAAGCATTCTTAAATTCCTTAGAGGAATAGGATGCTTTTTTTATTTTCAAGAATAGATTGGAAAAGTATTGAATAAAATAAAAATATTTCTATTAGAAAATTAGAAAACAATTTAAATATAGGATTATTTTTGCGTAATATAACGTAAAGTGACGTTATATTATTTTACAAGGATATATAGCTGGAAGAGAAAAAGATATTATGTCCCTGAATTCGATGGTTTTATAAGGAGATTGAGTGAGTATAAACATCTGTGGCCTCGGAGCAAGTGCTGGATGTGAGCATAAGGGCGAACATCCAACACGTAGCGACTAAAGTCACAGATATAAAGAGGTTTATTTCTTATGGCGTCAGTTTTGCCATAGCTGAATCAAATCAGAAGAGTTCTCTAACTATTCGCGAAATCCAACTTTAACGAATAGTTAGGGAGAAATAATATCTCCATCCCATTAATTCCTACATTTTCTTATGATCTTATGATAATTTTCAATGAATCTAAATACTCTTGTTCAGAAATTTAGAAATATTTTAAAAGAGAAAAGGCCAGAATTTCTGGCCCTTTTCTCTTTTAGAGATCTTCGTATTATTTATTTCACTTTCAGGTCTTTAAAAATCTTTGTATAATTCTTTTTAACCTTCTATGGTATATACTGTACCCGCCTTTGGATAAGCTAATTTTTTTATGGAAAGAATCTTTTTGGTAGCACATTTCTACAGTGATATGTGAGTTCTCTTTCGGCTTTATAAGTAGTTTTTTTGGTTATTCTACCATTACTCCACTGATGTTCCAGATTTGAGAGGATTGTTCCTTTTTCTAAAAGACCATCACAAATGCTACAGTAAATATCTCCCGTATATCCTTCTTCCTTACAGGTAGCTTCTTTTGTAATTCTACCTCTATCCCAGTCATGGTCATATTTCTTAGTTACTTTTCCAGAAGAAATCAGTATTCCGCAATCTTTGCAATAGACATCTCCGAATATATTTTCTCTTTTTCAATATATCATAGATGTACCAATAGTGGAATGAAATTTGTTGAAGGATGTTGTTTTTTGTTTTTCAAACAGATGCTATGAATTGTTTTTGAAGGATTTTACAATCTGATTCAAGAGTCTTTTCCTTTTTATGGAAAATTGTTCTGCATCAAAATGATATTTTTTATTCTGGCAATCAAGATACTGATAGCTAAACAAGCAGTATCCTTCTATTTTTTTCTGCTTTTTTAGATAGGAAAGTTCTTTTTTCAGCAGGGAGGCTTTTTGAAGTTCTTTTTCATCCGATTGTCCTGGTTCAGCACTACCCATCCGATAAAGCTGGAGTCCAATATAAAGTTTTACTGGTGAGTTCTCCATAAGAATGCACCACGCATCAGTCATTTTATCAAATGGAGCCACTTCGTTTGTAAATCCCCAGTATATCTGTGGCATTAAATAATCGACATATCCATTTTGGGATACCCATGTATCAATATCTACATAATATTCTAAATCACTCCGTAGATTATCTAAATTTCCGGCAGGGCTGATTCCAAAAGTAACATCTGAGTTGATTTCTTTTACAGCTTTATAAATTCCGGATACAAGTCGATTTACGTTATCACGTCTCCAATCTGCTAAAGAGATTTCATTTGAGGATTTATCTGCAGAAGTGAGCGATGTTGAATCCGTGGATGACAAATTTGTTTTCAGCTGTTGTTTATACTCTGGAGCATCAAATGCTGTTGTTACATTTTTCTCAGTAAAGGAAGGATAAAAATAATCATCCATATGAATGCCATCTACATTATAATTTTGTACGATTTCTTTTACGCCCTGTATAATAAGATTTCTTACACTCTCTGAAGAAGGATTATAATAAAGACTGCCTTCATAAGATAAAATATTTCTTTTTGTGTTTTGAACGGAGAACCATTTTCTGGCGGGATTTGTTTTAGAAAGACTGCGAATAGAATTACCGGAGGAGATACGATACGGGTTAATCCAGGCTTCAATAGAAATGCCCTCTTTATGACTCATTTCTGTCATGATTTTCAGAGGATCATATCCAGGATTTTTCCCTTGTGTTCCGGAAATGCAGGCTGCCCACGGAAAATAATCTGATGCATAAAGAGCATCTCCAAAAGGGCGGACCTGTACGATAATCCTGTTACAGCCAATAGTCTTTATCTGTTGTAAAATATGTTTATAAAACTTTCGGAAGCTGCTTTCATTATTATTTTTTACAGACTTCCGATAGCTGTTAAATTCTAAATAACTGAGCCAGACAGCACGATAATTCATAGTATCTGCCGACTGCGTGGATGAATTATTTCCTTTTTTGCTGTTTCCTTTATTAGAAGTAACAGAAGATTTATTACTGGAAGCCTTTTCCTGCGTACTGAAGAGGAAATTTATAAATTCCGAACTGCTGCGTCCACTTATTTTTTTCTCTATTAAAGCATATGAGAATAATATGGCAATAGTAAGTACCATAATGATGATAAAATTTTCAATGAGCTTTTTCATAAATAAAATCCTTTCGTTTGCCATAGGCGGAAACCCACTACCTTTAGGTGGTGGGAGGAGCCTTGTTAACTGTTACCCAATATGCTACAATAGCCGTAGCAGTTCTTAAAGAGAAAACCGTTAGATGTGCTGCTCATTAAAGACACTCTTTTGTACATTGACAAGATATGAGGTTGCAATACGAAATTCGTGTATTGCGTAAAATCTTAACCGTAAAAGATTTTTTTACTGTATAGCATGGGAAGTTTAGTACCTGATACAGTTACAGATGAGCATGTCTTGTCTGTAAAGGGTGCTGTCAGTCACCCTATGATGTAACGCCACTTTAGATAGCAATATCTATCGGGGATTAAAGGTCGGAGGTGTAAGCCGTTAGTACGACTGGGCAGTTACAAACCCATGACCTTTAGGTCGTGGGTAGTTGACAAAGGAGGCACTTCTATGGCTTTTTTTGACACCTTAAAACAAAACCTTATGACTGCCAGCCAGGTTACAATGGATAAATCAAAAAATACCGCTGAGATTTTAAAATTAAAAGACCAGATTCGCCAGGATAAACGAGAGATTCGTTCTGCTACTTATAAAATCGGGGAGATTTATCGGGAGCTTCACTCCGAAAACCATGAAGAGGCTTATGAGGATTGAGTGTTTAGAACAGGCGATTGAGTGGAAGGAAGATGCGCTGAAGAATTTGAAACAAGAGGATTAATTGCTCTCTAGATTTTAAAAAAACAGACGGAAATAAAAAATAGATATATAGTATCTGTTCCATATCACTGCACGAATAATGCTTACCCGCATTATTCGCTTGCTCCAAAGTCACAGATACTATATATCTATTTTTTTATTTCCTGTCTTTGATAAATTGGAGAGGTTATTCAAATTTTAGGTTACTACTTATACTTTTAAACGCCTGTCCTTGGCTACTTCTCTCCTTCTATGCTTAACAAGAAATCTATTACTCCGTTCCTACTATTTTTAAACTGTCGCCCTCCGATAATGTAAAAATGCTCGTACATCGACAGAATTCTACAAACATGAAAAATAGGTGATTTTGTTTCTCTTTCGTAGAATTAATGAAGGAGATATGGTAAAATATTTGTAAACTTTGGCTGGTCAACAGAAAGTGGGGAAATAAGGTAGAAAAGAAGCGGGAATTCGGGCGATGGATTAAAATAGAAACATATTGGAATGTAAATAAAACACGATGGAACTCAAAGAAATCGAATCTATTGATTAAAATAGAAACATATTGGAATGTAAATTGTTCTGCTGACGATAAAAACTCTTGTGGAAGAAAAATTAAAATAGAAACATATTGGAATGTAAATTTCCACCATTTTGTTATTACACAATTTTTATCACTATTAAAATAGAAACATATTGGAATGTAAATGTATCTTTTCGTGATGATGGGATAGATATCACAATCATTAAAATAGAAACATATTGGAATGTAAATGCGGATGATTTTATCCTCTTTTGAAACCGCTTCCTTATTAAAATAGAAACATATTGGAATGTAAATAGTCAATTTCTGGTGTTATCGCTAAAATTCGTAGATACATTAAAATAGAAACATATTGGAATGTAAATCAAAATAAAACCCTTTACACCCTCCACCCCTTCCAAATTAAAATAGAAACATATTGGAATGTAAATAATAAAACATAACTAGATTTTACAAAAGACTTGGCATTAAAGAAACATATTGGAATGTAAATTTCTGTGAGTGTGATTTGTTTATATTCCATAGTTCCTATTTAAATAGAGATATATTGGAATGTAAATTCCTTTTGCAAAGTAGGCAACATCGGCTGTTGAGAATTTAAATAGGGACATATCGGAATGTAAATCTAAATGAAATGTAGGTAGCGAGATGAATTGTATAATTTAATAGGGACATATTGGAATGTAAATTCAGTTCCAGCCGCTCCATGTCTTCATCCTGCGGATTTAAATAGAGACATATTGGAAAGATAAGAGCAAACAATTTAATATCAAATCATCATATTATCGCTTTAAATTCATAAAACAATTTACTTTATCACGAAATCAGCATAATTCGTCAGAAAAGCAACAAAAATAGGAAAATATGTGATAATATAATCGAAATGCTATTTATTTGTTTAAAGACTAACTTAGAAACAAAGTTTTTTATAAATAATGCGATAGCGTGAGAAGCAAAGAGGTAATGTGATAATTTGGAGGTGTTTTGATGATTCGTCAGACAGGTTTAGCACAGGCAATTGACATAGCAGAGAATCGTGCAAAGTACGATGAATGTGCAAAGAAATTACTGAGCTATAAGGCAATCATAGCGTGGATTTTAAAATCCTGTACAAAAGAATTTTCACAATACGGAGTGCAGTATATCTGTGATAACTGCTTAAAAGAAGAAGCCGAGGTATCAACCTATGCAGTACATCAGGATGAATTAGATAAGAATGACAAACTGGATGGAGACAAAAGAGTGGAAGGCATGAATACGGAATCCAACTCGATTCAGGAACATACAATATATTATGATATTCGTCTTCCGGCCTTTCTGCCAAAGAGTAACGAAATAGTTCGTTTGATCCTTAACCTCGAAATACAGTTAGATGATACGCCAGGATACCCAATTGTAAAGAGAGGATTTTATTACTGTGGAAGAATGGTTTCCGAACAATATGGAACTGTATTTACAAATGAACATTATGAGAAGCTAGAAAAAGTCTACAGCATATGGATTTGTCCAGATCCGGCGAAAAAACGAAAGAATGGAATTTTTAAATATCACACGGTAGAGGATATAATTTACGGAGAATCCTATACAAAAGAGGAGAATTATGATTTGATGGAGGTAGTAGTTCTCAATCTGGGAGATGCAGATAAGAGTAGTGATTTAGAGATACTAGATTTACTGAATGTATTGTTCTCTGCGACGACAACACCAGAAGAGAAAAAGCAGAGACTAAATGATGAATTTGAGATAGCGATGACAGTAGAATTTGAAAGCGAGGTGCAGGAGATGTGTAATTTAAGCAAGGCTCTTGTAGAGCAGGGAATTAAACAAGGTATAAAACAAGGCATAGAATTAGGAAAAGAGGAAAGAACTCTATCTATGGCGCAGATGATGATACAGGAAAGAGAACCGATTGAAAAAATAGAAAAGTATACAGGCTATACATTAGAAAAGTTAAGAGAGATAGCAACCAAAATAGGAATACCATTAATGACGGAATGAGACAGGAAATATATTGAAATGTAAATAGCATATACATCTTTTAGCATCATTCTCATGGTAGTTAAAATAGAGACATACTGGAACATAATATTTATTCCCCCCGCCAAAGACAGAAAACTAATTATTACAATACAAAGGATTTTCACTTATGAAAGAAAGACTCATTTTTCACGTTGACGTAAATAGTGCCTATTTAAGCTGGGAGGCTGTCCACCAGCTTAAAAATGGTGCTTCTACAGATATCCGAACAATCCCATCGATCATCGGTGGCGATACTTCTTTGCGCAAAGGAGTTGTTCTTGCCAAGTCGCTTCCTGCTAAACGTTTTCGTATTCATACGGGAGAACCGGTTACCGATGCTCTGACGAAATGTCCTACTTTACAAAGTTTTCAACCGAATTTCCCTCTTTATCACAAATATTCCAAAGCTTTCATCACTATTTTAAAGAAATATGCTCCTGTGGTAGAACAGGTTTCTATTGATGAAGCTTACCTTGATATGAGCGGACTTCACTACTTCTACTCTACTCCGCTTGAAGCTGCCGAAAAGATTCAGACCGATATTAGAGAAACTTTAGATTTTACCGTAAATATCGGCATTTCTTCAAATAAACTTCTTGCAAAAATGGCTTCTGATTTTGAAAAACCAGACAAAATCCACACTTTGTTTCCATCTGAAATAGAAAAAAAAATGTGGCATCTTCCTGTTCGCACTCTCTTTTTTACCGGAAGAGCTGCCGCACAAAAGTTAAATCAGCTCGGTATCTATACTATTGGTGACATTGCCAAAAGCAACCCTGACTTTTTAAAGGCACACTTAAATTCTCAAGGAGTTACTTTGTGGAACTATGCAAACGGCAGAGACAATTCTCCTGTTAAAGAATCTCCTGATGCTCCAAAAGGCTATGGGAATTCCACTACTTTAAGCAAAGACCTCACTTCGCTTTCTGAGGCGAAACCTGTCTTATTAGAACTCTGCGAAACCGTCACTAAGCGACTTCGTGAAGATCAGGTTTACGCACAAGTTATTGAAGTAGAACTCAAGGACAGCCATTTTCGCAGGAAATCCCACCAGACAGTCCTTGATTACTCTACAAATACTACTGACGACTTTTATCAAATCAGTGTAAAACTTTTTAAAGAACTCTGGGATGGCACCCCAATCCGGCTTCTTGGAGTACGAGGCGGCAAACTCACCCTCGACAAAATCGAACAGATACAACTTTTCACTGAAACTGCCTCCTCACATGAAAAACGGGAAAAAATGTCAAAGCTCGATGCAGCATTGGATTCCATACAAAAGAAACATGGGAAAAATTCAATAATGAGGGCGAGTAAATTGTGATTTGCCGCAGGCAAGGGAGACGCTCCCAAAGAGAGACAATACTCTATATTTGGGAGCTGTCTTTGGCTGTTGGAGCAAAATCAGAATTAATGTTGGAGAATTTAGGGATTCATCAGCAGGTTGTAATTTTCTAGAAAACAAAATGTTAAAGATTGACACAAACTATTGTTACAATGCAAAAGCAAGAATATAGCAATATTATAAATTAGCTTAATAAATAAATCCCCAAATTTCTTCCTTTTGGGGATTTATCTCTTTATTGATTAAATTATAAATTATTTGTTCTATACCACTGTAACATTTCATTTAATTTTTGACGGAACAAATTATTACTTTCCTCTCTTAATCTGGTATCTTCCATCAAAATTCCAACTGGTGTTGTTGTTAGATTCAATCCTTTTAAAGTAAACAAATGACTATTTTCTATTTTTCTCATTGTCTCATATTTAAGAGATGACACACCATATGGGATTGTAAAAGTTTCCGTTAATGTCTGATTCCCATCAGCAAATGTCCAAAGACAGGCTATTTTATGGGGAAGTCCATTGATTTTTATATCCACCTTTTTCCCACTATCTACCGATGCTATCTTTCGTCCATCAAAGATAATCTCACATCCTATTTTATTTAGACAAAATTGCTTTGTACGCGAAACTACTATTGTTCTTGTTGTCATTTTAAGTTTATTTTCAATAAACTCTCCCTCTTTTTCTGTTATTTGATTCATAAAACCCTCCTGTATAAAAATTATATTATAAAATGACAAAAGGCTACCAAACACCCTGTCATAAATACATTCATCAGAATAGATGATTCATTTTTCTGGCCCATTCCAAAAAGTAATTCATTCGCTTTCCCAGCAAAAAAGAGAACTCCTCCTACTAATATTGAAATAACATATCCTAACATCCATCCAAACGTAGATAATCCAGTTGCCCTGGCTGTTCCTGCTGCAAAATGATGTATAAGTTTATAAAAAAAGGCTATTCTAGCAATATCAAAGGCAAACGATATAATTACAATAAGGACATTATTTTTGTACTTATATAATGCAAAATATAAATCCTGAATTATATCTTTAATCAAAAATAAAATACAAGTCACTCCCAGAATAGCTAATACAAATTTGGTAGATGCATTAATAAAAACAATAGAAACCAGTAATATAAATGCCAATACCAAGCCTAAATTAAAAAATATTACAACCATACTTCCTCCTTGATTTTTCTTTAAAAATAGGTCAATTTCACCCTAAAGTCAATAGGTCAGTATGACATAATTCTTCAAAAAAGGAGTTCTTATGTCTCGTTTAAAGGAATTAAGAAAAGAGAAAGGTTACACCCAGGTAAAAATGCAATTATTAACAGGAATTGATCAAAGCGATTATTCCAAAATAGAAAATGGAAAACGCTATTACACATTTGAACAATGTAGAAAAATTGCATTGGCATTAGAGACAAGCATGGATTATCTTGCTGGATTGACTGATGAAAAGAAACCATATCCACGGATAATAAAAAAATAACTTTAAATTTTGAATTTGCCGAATGCCAAAATTGACTCACCCAAAGAGAGACGATACCCTATATTTGTGGCCTGGGAGTAAAGGTTGAATGTGAGTGATTAAGCGAACATTCAACCTGCAGCGACGAAAGTCACAAATATAGGGTATTTTCTTCCTGGAGGCGTCCCCCTTGCCTGCGGCAAATCAGATTTTTTCTCTTTTTGTTGTTAAAACAACGGTTTTTTCTTCTCATCTATATTACAATGGCACAGAACCAAGAAATCCAGACTGTCACAAAGCTTTCCACATAACTGTGACAGTATTTTTATCTCACATAAATTCAAAAAACAAAGGAGAACTAACGATGATTCGAAGAATTATACACATTAACGAAGAAAAATGTAACGGCTGCGGTGCCTGTGCCGATGCCTGCCATGAAAGCGCAATTGGAATGGTAAACGGAAAGGCAAAGCTTTTGCGTGACGATTACTGTGACGGACTTGGTGACTGTCTGCCGGCCTGTCCTACTGGAGCAATCACTTTCGAAGAACGTGAAGCTGCCGCTTATGATGAAGCTGCAGTAATGGCAAATAAACAGAAAAAAGAGGCTTCTGCCATTAATACTGCACAGTCTGTACCACAATCTAACGAAGCGAAAAAAGCACACACAGCTCACAGTTGTCCAGGCCAGCGTATCGCACAGTTTAACCGCCAGAACACAGCAGATTCTGCCTCTGATAATGAAACTACTTCTACACCTGCTGCAATCACCTCTCAGCTTAGCCAGTGGCCAGTGCAGATTAAATTAGCTCCAGTTACTGCTCCATATTTTAACGGTGCAAAATTGTTAATTGCTGCTGACTGTACCGCATATGCTTATGCTAACTTTCATCAGGATTTTATCAAAGGAAAAATCACTTTGGTAGGCTGTCCAAAACTCGATGCTGTTGACTATAGTGAAAAACTTACAGAAATTATCGCTGCTAACGATATTAAAAGTGTTACTATCGTCCGTATGGAAGTTCCTTGCTGCGGTGGATTGGAACATGCCGCTGTGACTGCTTTGAAAAACAGTGGAAAGTTTATTCCATGGCAGGTGGTAACAATTTCTATTGACGGCAAAATTTTAGATTAATTCAGCAAATAGGAATTTGCCGGGGTGAGTAGACAGACGAACCCCGGCAAATTTATTAAAAGATTTGGGGAAGAAGACAGGAGAATGAGTCTGCCTGGGAAACTAAATTTCGAAGGATTGACACAAAAATCCATAAGAAAAAATTATTATTTTTACACATTAAAATAACAATATGAGTGTCGAACTCTTATGATTCAACTTTTTAAAAAGCCACAATCTTCTGGCGATTCCCCAAATCACTCCAACATGAAATAGTAATTCCATCTCCAGCAAAAACACAGCACCCAAAGAGAGCAGGTAG
>OGPU01002648.1_pt1 | contig 12205 bp, 5 predicted proteins | sample 1552991 | NCBI WGS metagenome assembly OGPU01 (sample SAMEA2580296, study PRJEB22360) | human gut metagenome | biome: human gut; feature: human-associated habitat; material: faeces | place: Denmark | collected 2008/2010 | reverse complement strand
GTTCGGCGTTCCAGCCGCATTCGCAGTAGATGCAGTCGAACGAGCAGAGTTTCGACGCCGTGGGCAGCAGGTTGACCCCCAGCGAGAGGCCCAGCCGCCGCGAGTGCACCGGGCCGAAGATGATGTCATGGAATAGCGATGTCATAGGGCAAAGATAGTGCAAGGTGAGCGGAGTGCCAAATTTATTTGAGCACTTCCGAACCGCCGCCTATCTAAGGCAACGCCAAAGATCGTGCAAGGCGGGCGCAAAAGCAAGTTTACTTGCATTTTGCCGAACCGAATTGTCGGGCCGGGTCGCGCGTGCGGATTCTTGCTGTCCGGCGCGGCTGAAATCTCGGAAATAAGTATAAATGCGTATCCGTGCGGAATAAAAAACGGTTATTTTTGACTGCTGATTCTGTTTTATTTATACTTTTGTGCGTCCGAATCGAAAAAATCGTACATAACTTACTAATTACAAGATAAAATGGTTGATATTTTTTCACGCCTCGAAAAGAATGCGGGCGGACCGATCGGTCAGTATATGTCGTATGCCCATGGTTATTACGCTTTCCCCAAACTCGAAGGCGAAATCGGCCCCCATATGGTTTTCCGGGGCAAGAAGATGCTCAACTGGAGCCTGAACAACTACCTCGGACTGGCCAACCATCCCGAAGTGCGCAAGGCGGATGCCGAAGGCGCCGCCAAATTCGGAATGGCCGCCCCGATGGGCGCCCGCATGATGAGCGGACAGACCGTTTACCACGAACAGTTGGAGCGTGAGCTCGCCGAGTTCGTCGGCAAGGAGGATGCCTTCCTGCTCAACTTCGGCTACCAGGGCATGATCTCGATCATCGACTGCCTGCTGACCCCGCGCGACGTGGTCGTCTACGACGCCGAGGCGCACGCCTGCATCATCGACGGACTCCGCCTCCACAAGGGCAAGCGGTTCGTGTTCGGCCACAACGACATAGAGTCGCTGCGCCTGCAACTGCAACACGCTACGGATCTGGCCGAAGAGCAGAACGGCGGCGTGCTGGTGATCACCGAAGGCGTGTTCGGCATGAAGGGCGATCTGGGCAAGCTGGACGAGATCGTGGCGTTGAAGAAGGATTTCCAGTTCCGCCTGCTGGTGGACGACGCTCACGGCTTCGGTACGATGGGCCCGGGCGGCCGCGGTACGGCGGCGCATTTCGGCGTCGTCGATGGCGTGGACGTGCTTTTCAACACCTTCGCCAAGTCGATGGCCGGGATCGGCGCTTTCGTGAGCGGTCCCCGCTGGCTGATCAACCTGCTGCGCTATAACATGCGTTCGCAGCTTTACGCCAAGTCGCTCCCGATGCCGATGGTGATCGGCGCGCTGAAGCGTCTGGAGTTGATCCGCAACCACCCCGAATTCCAGGAGAAACTCTGGGAGAACGTCCGCGCGCTCCAGAGCAGCCTGAAAGAGAACGGTTTCGAGATCGGTGTGACCAATTCGCCGGTGACGCCCGTCTTCCTGAAGGGCGGCATTCCCGAGGCCACGAATCTGGTCGTGGACCTGCGCGAGAACCACGGTATTTTCTGCTCGATGGTGGTTTATCCCGTGATTCCGAAGGGTGAGATCATCCTGCGCATCATCCCGACGGCGGTGCACACGCTGGAGGATGTGAAGGTTACGATTGAGGCTTTCAAGGCCGTTCGCGAGAAACTCGAAACCGGCGTATACGCTTCGATGCCCATTCCGGCACGTGCCGACGAAGGGTTTATGGTCCGCTAAAGGCGGTTTCCGATACGGATGTCCCCGGCTTTGCGGCCGGGGACATTTTGTTTTTGACAAAAGTAGCCGAAAAATTTTGCAGAATAAATTTTTCATTTTATATTTGCAGTCCCGAAACGCAGGAAACGAAGTTTTCCCGGGCGGGGAAGATAGATTTTGCGGAAATAGCTCAGTTGGTAGAGCGCAACCTTGCCAAGGTTGAGGTCGCGGGTCCGAGTCCCGTTTTCCGCTCGAAAAATCAGCAACTTACAGAAATGAGGTTGCTGATTTTTTGTTTACATAGGGTAGAAAAAGAGGGCTGAAACAGCCTTTTCACGGCCTTGCCTCTCCATTAAACTCTCCATTGGAAATGTGTTTTTTCTCCTGTATCTAATGATGCAAAACAATGACTTTCAGAGTAATACTCCGCAAGGACGTAATCTACAAGAACAACACCGGCCCTTTATGCCTGCTTTTCTTCCATGATAACCGCAAGAAATCGGTTGGTTTGGGTGTTTCCGTAGTCCGTTCCTGCTGGGATGCACAAGCACAAAAGGTAACGGACGACTGCCCTGACAGGGACGATATTCAGTTTCAGATAACAGCCAAAATCAAAGAGTACGAGAAGAAGATTAAGAAACTGGAAGCCCTCGAAATCCCTGTAACCTTTGAAGCGCTGTTTGAGACCATTGGTAAGCGTATGGATTGTACGGTAGGCTATTATTTCAGACAGATAATCGACAGATTGGAAAAGGTCGAAAAGTATGGTTCCGCCAGCAAACACAAGGTAACACTTGCCCTTATGTCGCAATTCCGCTCGGTCAATATGCGTTTTGATGAATTGGATTTGACGTGTTTAAGGGAGTTTGAAATCTTCTTGAGTCAAAAGGGTAATGTAAACAACAGCTGCAATTATGCAGCATTCCAATACTGACAGTTGTATCTTATTGAAATTCTACATCAAACCACAACCTGTGGCAAATGCGAGGATTGTCTCCGTCGTTGTATCTTATTGAAATTCTACATCAAACCACAACCCTCCATCAGGCGGTTATACTTATCACGGTTGTATCTTATTGAAATTCTACATCAAACCACAACAACGCTCGTCGCCAATGGAGATTTCAGCAGTTGTATCTTATTGAAATTCTACATCAAACCACAACATGAGACATGCAGTAGGAATGCCGTTGCGGTTGTATCTTATTGAAATTCTACATCAAACCACAACTCGCGTGCAGCTAGTTCGATTTCCGCTGGTGTTGTATCTTATTGAAATTCTACATCAAACCACAACTTCGAGCACGAAAACTGTTTCGTTACGCCGTTGTATCTTATTGAAATTCTACATCAAACCACAACACGTTTCTTCTGATTGGCGTCGTTTTTGCAGTTGTATCTTATTGAAATTCTACATCAAACCACAACTATATTCGCTCGCATGGCCTGCCTCTTGGGTTGTATCTTATTGAAATTCTACATCAAACCACAACTTGTCGGTGCATGGCATGACGATTATCCCGTTGTATCTTATTGAAATTCTACATCAAACCACAACCGTGGCACACATCGAGGCCATGACGCAGATGTTGTATCTTATTGAAATTCTACATCAAACCACAACTTACGTCTCTGAAACAAAATCCGATAGTCCGTTGTATCTTATTGAAATTCTACATCAAACCACAACATTTGGTCGTTTTTGTTTACACGGCCCGCAGTTGTATCTTATTGAAATTCTACATCAAACCACAACAATAAGACACTCGACAGCAAGCCCGCCCGGTTGTATCTTATTGAAATTCTACATCAAACCACAACGCAGTACAATAAGCAAATTTTTGCTATGCAGTTGTATCTTATTGAAATTCTACATCAAACCACAACGTCGGGCCTCATATTGATTGATAAAGTGTTACTTACGGGCTGTCTGCCACTATAAAAATACGATCGGGTGTTCCGACGAAGCCAGTTTGATGCATTTTCCGTATTTCAAAGAACGAAAATAACGATTTATCAGAAAAATTCCAATTGTTGCGGAATTTCCGGTTTTGCTCGTTCGCTTTTACCCCAAAAATTTAATATGTCTCCATACTGTTTGTCCGTTACAGCAAGAATACTTGTAAATCCTGTCGGAGGCATCGATCGTCGAACCCGCTTAATGTGAACCTGCATATTCTCCTTCGATGCACAATGGCGCACATAGACTGAATACTGCATCATTGTGAAACCATCTTTTTCCAACGCCTTGCGAAATTGCACCGCATGACGTCGTTCCGTTTTTGTATTGGTTGGCAAATCAAAAAAGACAAACAACCACATGATTCGATAAGCATTCAAGCGTACTTCTGACATTCGACTACTCCAATAAAGGATATGCAATCTTTTTTTGGGTTCCAGCAAAGCATTTAGCCAGGGAAGAGGCTGAAAACATAAGTCCTACTTCGAGAGGTCGCACAACCTTGTCGAAACGAGTATCGACAAACAGGAGCCGCAACAGTTCGCCTTTCACCTTTTTGGTCAGTTGTGTATTCCCGTTCCTGTAAAGTTGGTAGACCAATTCGTCGACATACGGTCGATAGGGTTCCATTACGTCATCGGCCAGCGGAAAGGAGTTGTAACGATTCCGATGGAAGATCCCGAATGCTGGGAACAGTCCGGAGCCCATGATCGCACGGGCCACGGCGGCTCGCAGGATCGTATAGCCGTAATTGAGCAGGTTGTTGGGCGGCGAACCTTCGCGGGAACGGTAAAATTCGGCACCGAACAGTTCTGACCAGTAGATTCTCGCTGCTATGCCCTCCCGGTTGTCGGCGTCGGCGCTCTTGACATTCATGTAGCAGGGTTTCAGTTTGTCTCCGTCATACCCCAGCTTCCGCAGCAAGGCAGCCTGGTTGCGGATTTTGGTCTCGACGATCTGTTTCCAAAGGCCCTTCTTCAGCGGTTCGGATGCAGCGATCTGCATCCGATAATGTTCACCTTGCGTTCTGTTTGAATCCAAATTCATCAACAAGGCGTTCGGCATTCGGTTCTCTCCGCACAGGATAACTGCCACGTTGTTGTCCGACAGCGCATTCAAGAGCGGCAGCGTGATGGAGGTCTGCTGGTCCTCCAGCACCACGAAGCCGATATCCTCGATCGGGATGCTTTTCCGTTGGTCGGGGGCCTCGCGCGTGTGGATGATCATCTGGCCGTTGCGCAGGCTCAAACAGTAGGGTGTCGAAAAAAACAAGGTTCGTTTCAGCATGGCCGGTCATCTTTGAATTTTATCTCGCCCGTTACGGTCAGTTCGAAATCATAACCTTCCACCAACATGTTAAAATTGGAAACGCTGAGGCGCAATTTCGGTGATGGATTGGATTGGCAGAATTGAGAGGTTCCAGCTCCATATAAGGAGGTAAGTGTTTTCTGATCTCGGGCCTCCTGATGAAAGAGGAACTGTACCCGTCCTTCTGCAGCCATTGCTGTTACCTTGTAGAGTCGTTTTACCAACTCCTTGCGGGTACATTCATAAAGTTCTGCCGGGGTATTTTCATAAAACAGGACCATGGTCCCCGTTTTTAAGATGTATTTCAAGGGGAAACCGTTCGTGTCGGTCTGCGGTACCAGATCGGGGCGGGCTTCCCGGTCAGCGCTGGCTTTGAAATATTGGGCAGCTTCGAGGTTGCTGACGAGTTCAAAGGTGCGTTTCGTTTTGCCCTTTTTGTCCTGGCCCTCATAGATGACCGTGCAATAGTTCCCCTCATTTACGACATGATAATCCCGCTTGTACTCTTTTGCAGATAGGTCGCGCTGTTTTTTTAGCGCGATCGGATGTTTGACACTCGGTGTGAAGATCCGCACCTTGCGGATGGGAATGCCCTTTTCCCGGTTCATCCAGATCGTGTATTCATCGGGATTCATCGCCGTCTTGAATCCGACCTCGTCGATTGCCTCCCGTACGCGATCCCGGACTGCATCGTCGATAATCTTGTCGATGTCCGTCGGCTGTAACTGCGCGAGCGATTTGCGGATGACATAGCGGATCTCTCCATCCTGCTTAATAGCGCCGTAGAAGGTATCCTGATGCAACCGGCAGCGAGCCGTGTCTCCTTGCTGGTAGATTGGTTCCCCGTCGGCATTCAACTTTATCCGGCCGCGAACCCGTAACTTCCTGCGCGTCTGTTTGGTCATGTTGTCGGGCGTGTGGTGGGCAACGAGCAGTTCGTCGGCCGCCGCCTTGACATCTTCGGTAAAGGTCGGCCAGGGTTTCTCGAAGCGGGGTTTGCCGCTTTCGCCGTAGCCGTATCGCTCCTCGTCGGCGACATATTGCGCCCAGCGGTCGTACTCCCGGCGGCCGATACAGGCGATCGTGATGGCGTCGATGCAGTGGTGGACGTGGTTCGTGCGCTCCTTGCGGGCATACTCCTCCTGCAGTCCCCACATCTTGCGGAACGCGGCGGTCGTGGAACCCTTGACCGTATAGATTCGGTCAAAAACCGTCTTCAGATAGAGCCGTGCATATTTGCCGATGATGCCGATGTCGACTCCCTGCCGATTGCTGAATCCTTCGGGAATCTCGGCCATGGTGAAGCGTTCGTATTTCCCGCGCCAGTAGTCGAGTTGCATCTGCAAATAGTGACGGCGCTGAATGGCGTCGTCCTTTTCGGATTTAATCGCTGCGCTTTTGCTCCTGCGAACCTGGGCTTCAATCTGCTTTTGCAGACTCTCCATTTTTTCCCGCCAGCCAAACGATTCGATCCGCTCCATGATCTCGACATGGTTGGACAACTCGGCCGGCAGTTTCGCCCGTTTTGTCTCCCGGTTGAACCGGTTTTCGCAGAGCGTCTTGTTCATCTGCGAATCATCGCCGCCGCGAGCCTGCGGGAGCGTGTGCTCGATGTCGAAATCCGGAGCCGACCCGACGAAGTCCGAAATGCGGATTTGCCGCCCGGTATAGGGACAGACGTGCTGCTGTTCTTCCCACAGCCGGTATTTCAGCACTTCGTCGTCCGAGGGTTTTATCTCGCGGCCGGTTTCGGCGGCATACTGGCTGTGGATCTCTTCGGCATATTTCCGATTCTCAACCTCCCGTTCCCGCTGATACTGCTCGATGGCCTTCCGCCTGTTCGCATCATTGAGTCCGCGGGCGAATTCAATCCGGATCTTCGTGTCTCGGTCGATCCTGCCTTCGCGTAACAGCGTGTTTATCAGGTTGCGCAATCGGAACAGGGCCCGCATGGCCATCGGGTTGCGAATGGTCGCAGTACGTGGAGAGCCGAGTTGCAGAATGCCATTTGCCTTGGGTTGCGCATCCGGATAGGTCTCGATTTTCGAGGGATGATAAAGACGGATCAGACGAGAGGCATCCAATCCATGATCGCTGAAATAGTCGGCAATGCGGTGCTCCTTTGAATCGAACTTGTTATACGGATTTCGCTTGTAGTCAAGCAGCAGCGAGGCGATGTCCTGTTCGATTTCATGCCGACGGCTTTCGTCGGCATAGACCTCCTTCGGAAGTGCCGCCCGCAGGTTGGCCAGGAATACCGCCTCGTCGTACCGATAGCCACAGCGCAGATAGACCAGAATCTTGCCGATGGCATTTAGGCTCAACGCCGCGTAATCCTGCGGGAGTTTGATGGCTGCAAACGCTTTGGCTTGTTCATCCGTGAGTTGCAATTTTTCGCAGGCCCAGCTACGCAGCCGACCTTCGTCGTTGAACGAAAAGAGGGCGTGCCATACGTCATTCAACATCTGGTCCTCGTTTTTTCCTGCTCCAAGCAGGTAAAGGCTGCGAATCTCCGTAATCCAGTCGTCTCCGAAGATCGCTTGCAGCGATGCCGTGACGGGGCATCCCGATACGGTGGCCGTGCGGGCGAAATTGAAACGATAAGGAGCTTCTGTACGCTCCTCTTTGCAGGCATATTTCCCTTTGCCGGCGATTCTGCGGGCGATCTCTTCGAAATCGAAATAAGGCTTGCTTTTCCGGAAGAAGAGCGAACGAATCGTCTCGAACTCTTCCTGTGTCAAAGGTCGTGGAGCATTGTCGCCCGGTCCTGTAATCCGGATGTTGTTGACGAACGACAGCATCCGGAACTCCTCAAAACGGGGATGCGAAACGGGGCACCGACTCTTCGTCGGCTCGAAGGTGCATCGGCCGACTGACCCCTTCTGCGATTTGAGGTCGCGCTGGAAAAAGATTGCCCGATGCAGCGCCTTACGCCATTCGTCGGGCAATTGCTGCCGGTCGCAGATGGCATTGAACTCGGCCAGGTAGTGTTCGTTGCGCGAGGTGTATTTGTCGCGGATTCGTTCCTTGTGTTGGTACAGTCCGTAGAAATATTCTCCGAGGTACCGACACCCTGCCGCTGCTATTTCAGCCGACAGATTTTTGATACACTCCTTGACCGTGCCGTCTTCTTTCTCATTTCCTGCTTCCTTGCGATTGCTGAGGAATCCGCGTCGCTGTGCCAAATGATAAAGCGCCCGGCCAAGCAGCCAGCGCTGTGTGCGATTCCCGAGATCGAGCCGCTCGGACAGGGCTACATAACGATCGTGGTAAGGATTTCGATCCCCATTGTCGTCGGTTCGCTGCCAACGGAGGAATTCATTGTCCTGCGGGTAACGTTTCTCTTTTTGCCAGGCGGTCAACAGCTCCTCGGGCAACGGCGGGCAAAGGTCGTAACGGATGAGTATTTTGAGCAGTTCGATTTTTCGCAGACGCCGCCGGAAATAGTGGCGGCGCAGTGCCCGGGCGCTCGTCCGATCCTGAACGGCAGGTTTTTCATTGTTTTTGTCGCGGGCAACTCCCTCCTGGAAAATGTCTACACCTTTGTCAATCAGCGTATATTCGTTCTCCGATTCATCGACAAGGGCCCATCCCAGTGAGTTGGTGCCAAGGTCCAAACCCAATACTTTTGCCATATGAAGAAAGTGTTTTCTGTAAAATTAAATAAAAAATTGCAGAAATTCATCTTTTTTTACTATATTTGTGGTGTAAGAATTCTACATCTTATCACAATAAGGCTATATGCCGAAGGTTTTCAACCTATTGTCTCCGCGTACTCCGTGGAGACTTTTTTTATATTTCGTGAATAATTTAAAAACCGTCGGTTGCTATTGCGGAGTGTGCCGGCGCTGTGGCTTTTTGCCTTCGGGAGTTCATGGTGCCGAAAACAGAAGGTCGCATGTCGGACCGTCCGCCACTCGCCGTGCGACGCACCGACATGAAGCATCCCCAATTGCAGCGTTCATCAAGGGCATATCGTTGGAATATGCAGGAATACTTTATATCGAGACTCTGAAACCGGGAAAACACGCGAATAGAAATTCAGCGACGCCTTCTGTTTCCGGGCGCATTCGTGCACGAGGCTCTGCCGCGGGCGGACGATGACGAACCGGATAAAAAGCGCACCCCGAAATCCCTTTCCGGATTTTCGGGGTGCGCTTCATTCGGGCGGGCGGCTGTCCGGCGCGTTATCGGGCGGGATGTTCCGGGCGTTTGCTGAAAATGGCCTTGATCCGGTCCATGTCGAACTTGGCCGAGCGGTCGTAGCAATAGATGCCGTTCTGTTCCTGTTCCACGTCCGTGAGCTGGGTGTAGCAATAGCCCCACACCTGTCCGGAGAGCGAGAGCAGCGCGTCTACCTGGCCTTCGAGCCGCGTGTAGAACTCTTCGAGCGTACGGGGCGCCTGTCCGTAACCCCACGATTCGGTCTGGGAATCCGTGGCCTGCTTCTCCTGGTCCTTCACCCATTTGATGCCGCCGAATTCATCGACCAGGTAGGGGCACGAGCCATCGTACTGCGGCCAGGCGTAGTTTGCGGTCGCCTTCACCTCGTTGAATCCGATGTTGCGCGTCTGGTCGCGGGTCGTCCGCAGGCGGGGATGGAAGAACGTGCCGTCGCTGAAGATTTTCTCTTTCAGTTTGGCCGGGTTCTGCTCGTAATTGTGGACGGCCCAGATGTCGGTCCTGACGACGGCGCCGCCGCTGACGGTGTTGACGGGGCGCGTCGGGTCGAGGCGTCCCGTCAGGTCGTAGACGTCGGAGGCGAAGCGCGGGAACTGCGTGTTGTCGGGCCACCACTCCTCGTTCATCGGCGTCCACGTCAGCAGCGAGGGGTGGTTCCGGTCGCGGAGCACCAGTTCCGACCATTCGGTCAGGAAATTGCGGGCCGTCTCGATGCCGTTGGCATCCATGCCCCAGCTGGGCGCCTCGCCCCAGGTGATGTAGCCCAGGCGGTCGGCCCAATAGTGGAAACGCTCCTCGAAAGCCTTTTGATGGAGGCGCGCGCCGTTGAACCCGGCGGCCATCGAAAGTTCGATGTCGCGCTTCAGCGCCGCATCGGAAGGAGCCGTCCAGATGCCGTCGGGATAGAATCCCTGATCGAGCACCAGCCGCTGGTAATAGGGTTCGTTGTTCAGGTAGATCCGGTTCCCCTCGATGTGGACCTTGCGCATGCCCGCATAGGAGTTCACCTCGTCGAGCACCTCCCCTTTCGCATTCACGATCCGGTAGGTGATGTCGTAGAGAAACGGCGACTCCGGCGACCAGAGTTTCGGACGTTTGACGGGAAGCACGGCGACCGAACTGTTCGCGGCCCTCACCGCCGCGGTGGCCACGACCTTGCCGCCCTCCTTCACCGCGATATGCAGCGTGTTGCCGCTCTCCGACCGGAAGCGGGGCGTGATGACCAGCTGCCCCTGGTCGATGTCCGTCACCACGTGCGCCGAGAGCAGCCCCGCAGGGTCCACGGCCTCCATCCACACCGTCTGCCAGATGCCCGTGGTGCGGGTGTAGTTGCAGCCGTAGGAGGCGTATTGCAGATTCTGTTTGCCGGCGCCCTGCGTCGTCGAGCGCACGTCGCTCGTGGCTCTCACGACCAGATGGTGGCTCTTTCCGGGCGTGACCAGACGGGTCAGATCGACGCTGAACGACGAACTGCCCCCGATATGGCGGGCGGCGAAAACGCCATCGACATAGACCTCCGCATTGTAGTAGACGGCCCCGAAATTCAGCAGAATGTCCTTTCCGCGCCACGCTTCGGGCACCGCCACCTCGCGGTGGTACCAGATGCAGTTGATGAAATCGGTGTACCCGACGCCCGAGAGGGAGCTCTCGGGACAGAACGGCACCGTGATCCGGCCCTCGAAAGCGGTCGCCTTCTCCAATCCCCGTTCCAATCCCGACCCGGAGAAGTCGAACGTATAGTCCCACACCCCGTTGAGATTCATCCACGCCGTCCGTTCGAACTGCGGCCGCGGGTACTCCCCGCGGGGAATATCCGAAGCATTCGCCTGAAACACCGTTCCGGCGAGAAACAGCGCCGCGGTCAAAAATTCCGTTATCTTCATATCCGTTTCACATGTGTCGTACCGGCTCCCGGGCGGGGAGCGTTCCATTCAGGTTGTAAAATTAAACGGTTTATCGCATTGTCATCATCGTTATTCCGTCAAAAAATAGCATTTTTTGCTCAACTGATAGAACGTTTTGCCTAATCGGGGAAAAATGCGCATCTTTGCACTCCGAAAAACAAGCTCTGAAAATGTTCTGCTCCGAAGATACCCGTATCGAAACGCTCGCCGTGCATGTCGTCGGCAACAAATCGAAAGACGAACCGCTGATGATTTCGCCCGACATCTCCCCGCAGGTCGCCGACGAAGGGCTGATGCGCACGCTGACGGCCTATTTTCTCGGCGGATTCAAGTCCGAGGAGTGCTACAACCTCTACCACGAGACCGACCTCGCGTGCAACGAGGTCTGGAACTTCGCCTGCCGGATTTTCGACGACCCGGCGACGTTCTACGAACACTCGGTAAGCCTGGCGAAACACCTCTACGAGAACGGCCTGCACCCGCAGATCAAGAGCGGCGAATTCTACGCGGTCTACTTCTCCGACTGCCGCTTCGGGGGCGAGCCGACCGACGCGCTGGGGCTCTTCAAGTCGGAGACGCGCGACACGTTCCTCGATGTCGCCCACGAGGCCGAAGGGGTCCGCATCGCGGCCCGCGAAGGCATCGACATCAAGCGGCTGGACAAGGGGGCCGTCATCTTCAACGTGGAGCGCGAGGCGGGCTTCGCGGTCCACATCGTCGATAACACCAACCGCACCGAGGCCCGCTACTGGATCGACGACTTCCTGCGCGTGCGCCAGCGTCAGGACGACTACCACAACACGCACAACGCCCTGGCTATGTGCAAGAAGTACGTCACGAAGCATCTTTCGAAGGAGTTCGACGTTTCGAAGGCCGACCAGGCGGAGATGCTCAACGACACGATCAGCTATTTCCAGGAGCGGGACAGCTTCTCGCTCGACGAGTTTTCGGAGCAGGTGATCCGCCAGCCAGAGGTCGCCGAGAGCTTCGCGCGCTTCAAACAGGAGTACGAGCAGGAGCGCGACATCCGCATCGAGGACGAGTTCGGCATTTCGGATTCGGCCGTGAAGAAGCAGGCGCGGTCGTACAAGAGCGTCATCAAGCTCGACCGCAATTTCCACATCTACGTCCACG
>OGPU01002636.1_pt1 | contig 12281 bp, 9 predicted proteins | sample 1552991 | NCBI WGS metagenome assembly OGPU01 (sample SAMEA2580296, study PRJEB22360) | human gut metagenome | biome: human gut; feature: human-associated habitat; material: faeces | place: Denmark | collected 2008/2010 | reverse complement strand
TTATACTTTAATATATTACTAAAGTTAATAAAATATGAAATTTTTGAATTTACTATATCTTATACTTTCATTGATAGTCCTACTTTTTGTCTTTCTATGTCTATTTTTATTACTTTTACTTTTACTATGTCTCCTACTGATACTATTTCAGATGGATTTTTTATGAATTTGTCACTCATTTCTGAAATATGTACTAGCCCGTCGTGTTTTACTCCTATGTCTATAAATGCTCCAAAGTCTATTACGTTTCTTACTGTTCCTGTTAGTATCATTCCTTCTTTTAAGTCTTCTAATTTTAAGACATCTGAACGTAAAATTGGTTTTGGCATGTCTTCTCTTGGGTCTCTTCCTGGTTTTGATAGTTCTGATATTATATCTGCTAGTGTCATTTCTCCTATTTCTAGTTCTTTGGCTGTTTGGGCTATGTCTACTGATTTTAGTTTTTGTCTTAATTCATCTATTTTTTCTTTGTTTTTTAAGTCTGTTTTGTTGAATCCTAAGTTTGCTAATAATTTTTCTGTTGCTTCATAACTTTCTGGGTGTACTGCTGTTATTTCTAATGGGTTGTCTCCATCAAATATTCTTAAAAATCCTGCACATTGTTCAAATGCTACTTTTCCTAATTTTGGTACTTTTAATAGTTCTTTTCTGTTTTTTAGTTTTCCGTTTTCGTCTCTATATTTTACAATGTTTTTTGCTATTGTTCCATTTATTCCTGATACATAAGATAATAGTGATGGTGTTGCTGTGTTTACATCTACTCCTACTTTGTTTACACTGTCTTCTACTACGCCTGTAAGGCTTTCTGCTAATTTTTTTTGGTTTACATCGTGTTGATATTGTCCTACTCCTATTGCTTTTGGGTCTATTTTTACTAGTTCTGCTAGGGGGTCTTGTAGTCTTCTTGCTATTGATATTGCTCCTCTTATTGATACATTTATGTCTGGATATTCTTCTGTTGCTAGTTTTGATGCTGAGTATACTGATGCTCCTGCTTCACTTACTATTACATAGTGTATTTCTCTTGGTGTTTCTTTTATCATGTCTGATACAAACATTTCTGATTCTCTTGATGCTGTTCCGTTTCCTATTGCTATCATGTCTATTTTGTCTTTTTCTATTAGTTTTAATAGTTCTTTTTTTGCTCCTTCTACATCGTTTTGTGGTTCTGTTGGGTATACTGTTGTGTAGTCTAATACTTTTCCTGTTTCGTCTATTACTGCTATTTTACATCCTGTTCTATATGCTGGGTCAAATCCCATTACTGTTTTTCCTTTTATTGGTGCTCCTAGTAATAGTTGTTTTGAGTTTTGTCCAAATACTTTTATTGCTTTTTCTTCTGCTTTTTCTGCCTCGTTCTCTTTTCCTCCAACTGTCGAATTAAAGGAAACGCCGCTTACCTGATAATCAACACGCATAGCTTCCCGTCTTGCCCTGCGTTCCTCAGCCTCTTCTTTACGCTTCTGCATGTCCTCTCTGGCACGGTCATACGCTTTTTCCCCGCCGATCTTCATTCCTTTTAGAATAGACTTTTCTGTGATAAGGACTACACAGATCACCATTAAAATGATCACGACAACATATGTACCAACTTTACCGATTGCCGGCACCAGTCTGACCGCAATTGCCTTTCCGACAGATCCGCCTTTTTCATCGATCAGTTCAAAGAGCACACAGCACTGAACCAGTAATACAACGCCTGCAACAGTCTTAATATATGCGATCCTGTTTCCTTTATTGGAAACCACAAACGCGACTCCACAAAATAAAAGCAGTGGAAATACATACGCCATCCAACCCATCATTCCCTGCTGCAGTGCTGCAATCTTTCTTCCAAATGCACCTGCAAGTCCGAAATTACTGATTGTGAGCAGAATCCCTACCGCAAGTGTCACCCAGATCAGAATCTCCGTTGCAAGAAATGATTCTTCCTGCGGCACAGCTTTTGATGTGGTATTCTTTCTGGTTGTCTTCGCAGATTTTGCAGACTTTGCACTTGTCTTCTTCGTAGGCTGCCGCTTTTTCGCCGTGCTCTGCTTTGCATTTTTCTTTGTTCCGGTTGTCTTTGAAGCCATCAAACTTCCCCCTTGTATTTATACTCTTTATCTTGTAATCAAATGACCGATTCCTTCTCCTCTCTCCCCAGATATAGTATCCGGAATCAGTCATCAAAAGTGTATACTTGTACATACTATTTTATTATAGCATCCTCTTCGCCTTATGTCATCTCATAATTTTTATCAGTATTTTCCATTTTTTCATCAATCATTTCATGCAATTTATTTAATGCATCTCTTATTCCGCCAACTTCATCAATGAGTCCTTCCTCCACTGCACGTTTTCCTTCCAGCATTGTCCCCACATCTTTGACAAGCTGTGTGGAATCCAGCATCAGTTCTTCAATCCGCTCCTGTGACATTCCGGAATGCTCTGCAAGGAATCCGGTGATCCGGTCCTGCGTCTTTTCAATATTCCGCAGGCTTTGTGCCACACCGATGAACATTCCGCTTGTCCGCACCGGGTGAATGATCATCGTCCCACTTGGAACAATAAAAGAATAATCTGCCGACACAGCAAGAGGGCCACCGATAGAATGACACCCTCCAAGTACCAGAGATACTGTCGGTTTGCTTAAAGACGCGATCATTTCCGCAATCGCAAGTCCCGCCTCCACATCTCCGCCCAGTGTATTTAAGAGAATCAGCACTCCATCAGTCTGAACACTGTTCTCAATCTGTGCCAGCTTTGGAAGCAGGTGCTCATACTTGGTTGCCTTTGTACTGCCGGAAACCGTCTCATGCCCTTCTACTTCGCCGATGATCGTGAGTAGCTCGATCTGATGATTTCGACGTCGGTCAAGCGAAAGCATTCCCATTTCTTTAACATGTTCATCTTCTTCCTTTGTGGTTTCCGGCTCTGTCTCTCTGACTGCCTTTTCTTTATTTTCCATATTTTCTACAGTCTGTTCCCTGCTCTTTTTCTTGCGTATCTGGTATTCTTTTACATCCGTTTCTTCCTGTATTTTCATTGCCGCATTCCTCCGTTCTTTTTAGCTTAGTATGGACAACGCTTATGAAAATATGCAGGATTTTCGCCACAGAAATGAATCGCAGATTCTTGTACCGACACAAATCTGTATCTGATTCACTGTATACGCAAAAGAGAATGCGACTCAGCACATTCTCTTTGATTTAAACATTATGAAAATAAATATTTCCTGCGCAGGCTATATACCATATCCGTATAAAGCTTACGGCATGCCTCCAGATTATCGGATTCGATCATGGAAACACATGGGTGAAGATAACGGCACCAGATATCTGCATATACATCTTCTGAATTTTCCATCCGGTTGATCCGGTTTACGATTGTCGGAGCAATATCGTAATACTCGGCAACAATTTCTTCGCCGCCTTTCTGATTCACCAGATATTCATCTCTGTATCTTCTCATCAGATTCAGTTCGTAACAGTCATCCGGTTTGCCAAGGCTTGCACATACGGCTGTAGTAATATAGCAGAGACGTGATTTGAAGCCTGCCTGGATCTGCTCGAATTCCGATTTACTGATCTTTAGTTCCAGATCATGATCATTCCAACGTTCGATCATGCAGTCTACAATCTCTTCACAAGCATCCATTCTGCCATAACGGAACATCGGGATCACATACGTAACCATGCCCAGATTATATTTCATAAGTACATTTTCTTTTTTTCTTTTTGAACTTTCCTGATCCAGTACTTCCCGCATTCTATCCGGCAGAACAGCAGCAATCTCTTCAATCTCTTCCTGTCTGTCTTCCGAATTCTCACATTCCTGTGCAATCTCAGTAAAAAGCGGCTTATACTTCTCGTATGCATTTTTAAACGAATCCGCATAAGTCTTTTTATTGAAATCTCCGGAAATCGGAATAATCTGGTCAAACAGGTCATTCAGTCCATTCTGTATACTCTGATTCATTCAGGTTCCTCCCGGAATCGATCCTATGCTTCTTCCCAGTTATGATATACTTCCTGTACATCATCATCATCTTCAAGAAGATCAAGCGTCTTCTGAATGTTCTTGATATCTTCTTCGTTGTCCAAAGTTACCCATGTCTGTGGAATCATTGTAACTTCTGCGCTTGCCATCGGAATACCCGCTTCTTCCAGAGCAAGACGAACCTCACTGAAATCATTCGGATCTGTAAGAATTTCAAAGCTGTCCTCTTCTTCCGAAAAATCTTCTGCTCCTGCATCCAGTGCCTGCATCATCCGATCATCTGCATCCAGTTCACATTCTTCTTTATCGACAATGATCTGTCCTTTCTGATCAAACATGAAAGAAACACATCCACTGGTTCCGATATTTCCTTTTCCCTTTGTGAAAGCGCTTCTTACATTAGAAGCAGTACGGTTACGGTTATCAGTAAGTGCATCAACGATGATTGCAGTTCCGTTCGGTCCGTATCCTTCGTATACGATATGTTCGTAGTTGTTAGCATCTCCGTCTCCGGCTGCTTTTTTGATACTTCTGTCAATATTGTCATTTGGCATATTATTTGCTTTTGCCTTTGCAATCGCATCACGGAGTCTGCTGTTGTTAGCCGGATCAGCTCCGCCTCCTTCTTTGACTGCTACAGCGATTTCACGACCGATCTTCGTGAATACTTTTCCTTTTGCTGCGTCGTTTTTTTCTTTTTTATGCTTGATATTCGCAAATTTTGAATGTCCTGACATTACTTTTTACCTCTCTTCAGTATTTTTACTATTCTCAATTGTACTATTTTATCACTTTTTTGTCCTACTGACAAGGACTTTGCGTATTGTATTATTATCAACTGACAATACATGGAACAGATAGCCTCCGAATTCCCCCTGACATTCTTCATCTTCCGAAGGAATTCTGTCCAGGCAGTCGATCAGATAACCATTGATCGTATCGTAATCTTCTTCGTTGAAACTGATTCCCAGAAGCTCTTCCAGATCCTCCAGCTGTGTCATACCATCCACGATATATGTACCATCTGCCTGTTTGATGATCAGCTCTTCTTCCTCATCATACTCATCCTGGATATTTCCAACGATTTCTTCTACAATATCTTCCATCGTAACGATCCCTGATGTCTGTCCATACTCATCCAGCACGATCACCATATGGCTCTTGTCCTGCTGCATCTGTTGAAACAGTTTGTCAATCGCCTTTGTTTCCGGGATAAATCCTGCCGGACGGATGGCATCCTTCAGATCATGCACCGGTTTTTTCCTTGCCGGACCGTCCAGGTAGCTCTGCATCGCATCCCGGATATGAAGAATCCCCACAATGTTGTCAATATCTTCTTCATAAACCGGGAATCTGGATTTGTTCTCCTCCAGCATAAAGGTAAGTGCTTTTTCCAGAGATTCCTCTCCATCCAGTGCTACGATATTTTTCCGGTGCGTCATGATATCTTTTGCATCCGAATCCATATATTCAAAAATGTTGGTGATCATCTTCATCTCACGTCTTGTCAGAACACCTTTTTCATAGCCTTCCAGTACTTTTTCAATGATTTCTTCTGCAATTTTCTCTTTATCTTCATTGTCAGAAAATACATTTTTCATTTTCTGAAGTAAATTACCTTCCGTTTCCATTGCTTTCCATACTTCTCCTCTTTTATGTATGAAGCATCAGGCTGACGCACAGCGCTTCATCGACTTTTCTCATAAGCTCTTTGTCTACCCGGCACACGTAATCCTTCAGTCTCTGTTTATCGATAGTCCGAATCTGCTCCAGAAGGACAACAGAATCCTTGACGATTCTGTACCTTTTTGCATCGATTTCCACATGTGTCGGCAGCTTCGCTTTATTCATCCTTGAAGTGATCGCGGCACAGATAACGGTCGGACTGTGCCGGTTCCCGACATCATTCTGGATGACAAGAACCGGACGCACACCGCCCTGCTCCGAACCGACTACCGGACTTAAATCCGCATAATAAATATCTCCACGCCTGATCTGCACTTCTTTCACACTCCGCTTATCAAGATACTTTCATTATTGCCAGCTTTCTCCTGCTGTATTCATATCTCTTTCGAAGTGCATCCCCGCATTTTAGAAATAATCGACCTGCTCTACAACTTTTCCGTCACGCAGATATTCCCTCGGAACACGTTTATTGATATCACAGATAAATTCATAGTTAAATCTACCGCTCAGACTGGCAAGTTCATCTATTGAAAGATAAGCATCCCCATCGTGGCCGACCAGTGTTGCCCTGTCACCAAATTTCACATCCGGAATTCCGGTCACATCTACCATAAACTGATCCATACAGACTCTGCCAAGGATCGGTGCCTTCTGACCATGGATCAGAACATATCCTTTGTTGGAAAGACTTCGTGGGTATCCGTCTCCATATCCCGTCGGGATCGTGGCGATCTGCATCCTTTTCGGGGCAACAAAGGTGCCTCCGTAGCTGACTTCCGTACCCTTTTCAATCCATTTCACATAAGTCACGTGCGCGATCAGCTCCATTGCCGGTCGGAGCGGAACTGCCTCCTTATTGACTTCATCTGACGGATACAGTCCATAGGTAGAAATCCCGGCTCTCTCCAGATTCATTCCAAGCTTTGGCATATCAATGATACTTGCACTGTTTGCACAGTGATAATAAGTAAATTCCATACCTTCTGCTGCAAGATGTTCTTTCATCCACAAAAAAGCACGGATCTGTTCCAGTGTCGTGGTCTTATCCGTCTCATCTGCTTTTGAAAAATGGGTAAACATTCCTTCGCAATCCGTATAAACAAGTCTGCCGATCTTAAGGATCTCCTCTACACTTTCTTTCGCTACCGGAAAGCCAAGTCTTGACATTCCTGTATCGATCTTAATGTGCAGATATGCCTTCTTCCCCATACGGTATGCGGTCTCATCCGCAAGCTTCGCAAGCTCATAGCTGTAGGTTGTCATGCGGATCTCATGACGGATCATCTCTTCCAGCTGGTCCGGGAAAATACATCCCAGGCAAAGAATCGGCTTCTGAATGCCGGCTTTTCTGAGTACAACACCTTCATCCAGAGTTGCGACCGCATAGCCCCAGACATAGTCCACATCTTCCAGCATTCTTGAAATCGGCACCGCTCCATGACCATAACCATCTGTCTTGATGACCACGACCATCTTGGTTCCTTTTTCTATATTTGCATGCATCATTTCCATGTTATACATCACCGCATCCAGATCGATCACCGCACGCAGTCTGCTGTATTTCTTCATTCTGTCATATCCTCCAATTCCTTAAGTGTTCTGCCGAGCATTTTCAAGAGATCACCCGCAAGCACACTGTAAGAGCCAAGTTCTTTTCTGGCATGATCTCCGCACAGACCATGCAGATAAACGCCAAGCACAGCGGCATCATCCGGTCTCATATGCTGTGCCATAAGTCCGGTGATCATTCCTGCAAGCACATCTCCCGATCCGGCCTTTGCCATTGCCGCATTACCGGTGGTATTGATCATAAGCCTTCCCTCTGGCGCTTTCACAAGTGTCCTGCTGTCTTTCAGTACACAGACAGCATGGACTTTTTCTGTATATTTCCTTAATAGCTCTCTTCTGTTGTCTTTTAATTCCTGTACGCTGTATCCGGTCAGTCTGGACATTTCTTTCATATGTGGAGTAAGTACATATCCGGAAGGATTCATCCGAATCTGTTCGATCCCCCACTCATCGGTCTTTGCCAGAAGGTTCAGTCCGTCCGCATCAATAACAGCCGGGGTTTTATTATTCTCAAGCACCTTTTTCAGTAATTCCTCCGAATGCGGTCCCATACCGAGTCCGCATCCAATACAGAGCACATCCGCCCATTCCAGCAAATCCGGAAGTTCTTCAAATGATTCTGTCTCATCCAGAGAATAGGTCGTCATTACCGCCTCCGGTAAAAGTTCCTGTAAGATTGCCCGGTTACTTTCCTCCGTATAAATCCGGACAAGACCTGCTCCCGAAAGATATGCTGCCCTGGCACTTAAATATGCTGCACCGGACATTCCTTTGCTTCCGGTAATCATCAGAACCTTTCCATAAGTTCCTTTATTAGAATCCGGTTTCCTTTGCGGCAGCATTGCCGGCACATCGGATTTTTCAAGTGCCATGCAGATTTCTTCTTCCGCAAAAAACTCCGGTCTGGTAATTCCGATCGGCGCTGTAACAAGCTTTCCTGTATACTCACATCCCGGATATAGGATCTGTCCCATCTTCTGAAACGCAAAGGTCACTGTAAGATCTGCTTTAAATGCCGTTCCAAGCACTTTTCCATCATCCGAACGGATCCCTGAAGGAGTGTCGACTGCCACCTTACAGGCAGTCATCCGATTCATCTGATCAATCACCTCTGCATATCTGCCTTTTATTTCACGGGATAGACCAATACCGAATACGGCATCTATAATAACACTATATTCTTTCTGTGGCAAACTGTTTCCTACAGATATTCCCAGATTTTCCAGAATTTTCATCTGGATTTTTGTTTCTTCACTACGATGGTCATAATTTCCGACCAATACTACATCTGGATGATTTCCTTCTTCTACGAGCATCCTTGCAATTGCGAATCCGTCACCACCGTTATTGCCACTTCCACACACGACCAGTGCTTTCGACAAATCTATGTCTTCTGCTTTCATCGCAGCCACACACTGAAGTGCCGCCCGTTCCATCAGGACAAGGGACGGGACCTGCATCTTCTGTATCATTCTCTGATCCGATCTTCTCATCTGATCTGCTGTCAGTATTTCTTTCATATCCGGTCTCCCATACATTTAATTTTCAAAAAGGTGCAGGAAAAAACTTTCCTGCACCTCTGCCTTCTGGTCTGCTTTGCCTACTTTCCTTCATGTTCTTCATTGTATCTGGTGATATTATAAGATAATCTCATCAGACTTTCAGACAAATGAACATTCTCCACAATAATATTATCCGGCAGATTCAGATCTGTATGCGCAAAATTCCAGATAGCCTTAACTCCATTATCTACCAGGAGATTGGCAACCTCTACTGCTTTTGTCTTCGGAATCGTAAGAACCCCGATCTCAATATCGTTTTCTTTCACAAAATCCTTCAATTCATCCATCATACGGATCTCAACTCCACGGATCGTCAATCCGGCAAGCCTTGGGTTTACGTCAAACAGCCCTTTTAAAACAAATCCCCGATTTTCAAATGCTGCATAGTTCGCCAGTGCCTGTCCAAGATTTCCTGCTCCAATGATAACGAATTTATGTTTCTCGTTCAGTCCAAGGATCTTACCTATCTCTGTATAAAGATACTTTACATTATAGCCATATCCCTGCTGTCCAAATCCACCAAAATTATTCAGATCCTGACGGATCTGTGAAGCAGTTACTTTCATTCTTTTACTTAATTCATTGGATGATATCCGTTCGACTCCGCTCTCCAGTAGTTCCCCTAAATAACGATAATACCGCGGAAGTCTCCTTATTACTGCCTGAGATATTTCTCTTGATGCCACTTTCACTTCCACCTTCCTATTTTTTGACTCATTATTTTTAATTATATAAGAATCTAGTGAAAAAGTCAAATTTTATAGTTGTTTTTTGTCGTATTTCAGCTATAATTATGTTACTGTGAGCAGTAACATAATTGCCACTTTAACAGGAGGATATAAAAATGATACTGGCATGTCATAATCTGTCAAAAAGTTTTGGGGATCAGGTCATCGTAAAAGACGGATCCTTTCATATAGAGAACCATGAAAAAGCTGCTCTTGTAGGTCTTAACGGAGCCGGCAAATCCACGATCCTCAAGATGATCGTAGGACAGCTTTCTCCCGATGCAGGGACGGTTGTTCTTACCAAAGGCAAAACTCTCGGCTACCTTGCACAGCATCAGGAGATGGAAAGCGGCAATACCATTTACGAAGAAGTCCGCACGGCAAAAGCCGAAGTCATTGAGATGGAAAAGCAGATCCGTACAATCGAGATAGAGCTTCCGTCTCTTTCCGGAGATGCTCTTGAAGCACGTCTTGCCACTTATCAAAGACTGACTTCTGCATTTGAGCACGCAGACGGTTACGCTTATAAAAGTGAGCTTACCGGCGTTCTAAAAGGTCTCGGATTTACAGAAGAAGAATTTACTAAACCTGTAGATTCTTTATCCGGTGGTCAGAAGACCCGTGTATCTCTTGGCAAACTCCTTCTTACCAAGCCTGACGTCCTGCTTCTGGATGAACCAACAAACCACCTGGATATGAACTCCATCGCATGGCTGGAAACCTATCTTCTGAATTATCCGGGTGCTGTTCTTATCGTATCCCACGACCGCTATTTCCTGAACCGTGTGGTTACAAAGGTGATTGAAGTCGAGCAGGGACAGCTTCATACTTATATGGGCAATTATTCTGATTTTGCTGTCAAAAAAGAACAGCTCAGAGAAGCCAGATTAAAAGAATACTTGAATCAGCAGCGTGAGATCAAACATCAAGAAGCCGTGATTGAAAAGCTCCGTTCATTTAACCGTGAGAAATCCATCAAGCGTGCCGAAAGTCGGGAAAAAATGTTGGACAAGATGACGCTTGTAGACAAACCGATGGAGATCAACACTGACATCCATCTGAAGCTGGAGCCTTCCCGTGTCAGTGGCAATGATGTCCTTTCTGTCAAAGGATTAAGCAAAGCCTTTCCGCCACAGACACTTTTCACCGATATCAGTTTCGAGATCAAGCGTGGGGAACATATAGCCATCATTGGCGACAACGGAACCGGAAAAACTACGCTTCTCAAGATTCTGAACAATGTGATCCAGGCAGACAGCGGTTCCTTTACACTGGGTGCCAATGTGGAGATTGGTTACTACGATCAGGAACACCACGTCCTTCATATGGATAAGACGATCTTTGAAGAAATTTCCGATGATTATCCGACACTTACCAACACACAGATCCGGAACATGCTTGCGGCTTTTCTTTTTACCGGAGATGATGTTTTCAAGCTGATCGGTGATTTAAGTGGTGGCGAAAGGGGACGTGTATCTCTGGCAAAGCTGATGCTCTCCAATGCAAATTTTCTAATCCTCGATGAGCCGACCAATCATCTGGACATCACTTCCAAGGAAATTCTTGAGCGGGCTCTGAACGATTATACCGGTACGATACTTTATGTATCCCACGACCGTTATTTCATCGATCAGATCGCCCAGCGGGTGATCGAGATCGCGGACGGCCACGCGGAATTCTATTCCGGCAACTACTCGTTCTACATGGACGAAAAGCAGGCGCGGTTTGACCTGCAAATGAAGCAGTACGAGCAGGAACAGGCGAAGCTGAAGCAGCTGGGCTACACGGTGGAGCGGATGAAGGGCTGGGGCATCAACAACCGCACCCTCTACCGCCGGGCCATGTCCATTCAGCACCGGATGGATCGTATTCGCAAAACGGAACGACCCAAAGCGGAAAGAACGATGAAGGCCAGCTTCGGGGAGCGGGATTTCTCCGGAGACGTGGTGTTCAAGATGAAGAACGTGTCGAAATCCTTCGGCGACCGGACGCTGTTCTCCGACGTGAATCTGCTGGTAGAGGGCGGCGAGCGCATTGCCCTGCTGGGGGACAACGGCACCGGAAAATCCACCTTTATCAAGTGCCTGCTGGGTGAGGAGGACTGTCAGGGGAAAATCCAGTTCGGCCCCACGGTGAAATGGGGATATCTGCCCCAGATCATCCATTTTGACCACCCGGAGCGGAGCCTTTACGACACCATGCTCTATGAGAAAAACTGCACGCCTCAGATGGCGAGAGACCGTCTCGGCGCATTCCTGTTCCAGGGGGAGGACGTGTTCAAGACCGTGGGCAATCTGTCCGGCGGCGAGCAGTCCCGTCTGCGGCTGTGTATGCTGATGGACGAGAAGATCAACCTCCTGATTCTGGACGAGCCCACCAACCACCTGGACATCCAGAGCCGGGAGTGGATCGAGGAGGCCGTGGAGGAGTACGAGGGCAATCTGCTCTTTGTCTCCCATGACCGCTATTTTATCGACCGCTTTGCCAGCCGCATCTGGATGCTGGAGGACGGGCACATCACCGATTTCCGGGGAAATTATCAGGAGTACCAGGCGGCCCGGGCCCGGGGGGCGGCGGGCAAGTCCGCCTCCGACGTGCAGGTTTCTGTAGAGAAGGCCCCGGAGCCCAAGGAGAAGAAGGAGAAGCCCAAGCGCCCCGGCGGCACCAAGAACCTGGAGAAAGAGGTGACCGCCGCCGAGCGGGCGGTGGCCAAGGCGGAGGAGCAGATGTACGACCTGGGGCAGCAGATTGAGGC
>OGPU01002635.1_pt1 | contig 12286 bp, 6 predicted proteins | sample 1552991 | NCBI WGS metagenome assembly OGPU01 (sample SAMEA2580296, study PRJEB22360) | human gut metagenome | biome: human gut; feature: human-associated habitat; material: faeces | place: Denmark | collected 2008/2010 | reverse complement strand
TCCTTGATATTACGTGTTGTTTGCCTATAATCCCGGCGAGTGGGTGCTGCAGGGCGTTTCCTTCCATGTGTATCCCAAGCAGACCGTGGCCTTTGTTGGGGCTACCGGTTCCGGAAAGTCCACCATCCTGAGCCTGATCTGCCGGAACTATGATATCCAGAAGGGGCAAATTCTGATCGATGGCATTGATATCCGGCACATTAAGATCGCCTCTCTGCGCAGCCACTTCGGACAGATGCTTCAGGATGTATTCCTGTTTGCGGGGGACATCCGCAGCAACATCGTCCTGCGCTCCGACAACGTGACGGATGAAGACGTCTGGCAGGCCTGCCGGTATGTCAACGCCGACGGCTTCATAAGGAAGCTGGATGGCGGTCTGGACGAGGCCGTCCGGGAGCAGGGCAACAACTTCTCCGCGGGTCAGCGGCAGCTGCTGAGCTTCGCCCGGACCATTCTGCACAAGCCCTCCGTCATGATCCTGGACGAAGCAACCGCCAACATCGACACGGAGACGGAGGTACTCATTCAGGACTCTCTGGAGAAGATGAAGAACATCGGCACCATGCTGATCGTAGCCCATCGCCTGAGCACCATCCAGCATGCGGACAACATTATCCTGCTGTCCCACGGCGAGATCATGGAGCAGGGCACCCATCAGGAGCTTCTCCACCTGAAGGGGCGCTACTACCAGCTCTATACCCTCCAGTTCCGCAAGCAGCAGCTTCAGGAGAGCTGACGGGCAAATCGGATAAAAAGACATAAGCCCGGGCACGAGCGATACGACCGCTCTGTGTCCGGGCTTGCATTTTGGAAGAAGGCGCTGCCTCAATACGTCAATGTTCGCGGTCTGTGTCCGTCAATTCAGCCGTCAGGCGATGCCTTCCTGATTAAAATTAAGATTTTAATCAGGAAATAGTATCAGGTTTCCGGAAACAGCGCTTTCTGCTATCCTTGCCATTCGCTCTGCGGGTAACAGTCCGGAAGCAGCACATCTACGGTATGACCTGACCACAGGCGCTTGACAGCGATATCAGCCGCAGGCTACTTCCTGATTCAATGGCAGTTCCAGCAGTTCAGGGTGTGTGAGCAGATGCTGTATGATCTTGAGCGAACGGGCAAAGTAGAAGCCGTCCGCAATGCGTTCGTCCAGTGTGAAACCGATATCCACCACATCCCGCACCTCGCGGCTGCCGTCCCCGGCGATCTTCTCACTCTTGCGAATGGTGCCGATGGCCGCCATAATGGAGCTTGAGCCGTAATTGTTGAGATGATGGTAGACGCTCGGGCATTTGATGCTGCCAAGATTGGTGAGGAAGACGGTGGCAAAGTTCGGGTCATCCTGCCGCAGGAAGTCGGGCACCTTGCCAAAGAAGTCCAGTGTCTTGATGATCCAGATGACAAATGCCAGAACCGGACGCGGCAGCTTTTTGAGCACGTCCATCGCGCCATTCACACCGTCGTTCTTTTCCGTGCGGGCCTTGTGAACCTTGCCGACGACCCGGTGCGTCACCTCGGTGAGCGTCCAGTCTTCCGGCGCGGAGATGACCACGAGGGACTCCTCGCTGTGATCCTCGAAGCGTTTCTTGGCTACGAAGCCAAGGGTAATTTCGTCGCGCTGGTAAAAACGCCGGCCGGAGATGAAGCTGTTGAGCTGCGGGCGAAGATATATCGTTTTTGCGACAGCCATAAGAATGCAGTGAAAAAGCGTGGCGCGGTATTCTTCCTCGCCCTCGTTCTTCCGTGCGATGTAGCGAAGCGCCTCTGTCACGTCGAATTCCATATTGACGTAGACCTCGGCATCCGTGCGGTGGTTCATCAGATGCGGCAAAATGACATGGAGCGAATCCATATCGCGGATCCAGCGGGCGTCTTTCCGGTCGCCCCAGCGTTTCTTTGTCGTGTTGCTCATAGTGTGTCCTCTTTTCTTTCTTTTTTCGGGCCGAAGCCCCTGAAGATGCCCTGCGCACCCTCATACGCAGAAATCTTCGGATAACCTATGCAATCATTACTTCCTTAAGTAATGGAAAGCCCCATGCCGGTTTTGCATCTTAGTTCCCGCCTTTCGGGCGGTGTGCTTTTTCAACCTCTTCCTTCAGCGCGGCAGCAGATTTTGTTCCATAATCCCCCTTCCCTGAAAAGTTCCGAAATTCTAATCCATGATACTACGATTTTGGAAAGGATGCAAGAGGTTTCCTCGCGCATTCCGGAAAATGGAAAATGCGGTATAGCCTCAGCACCCCCCATCCATTCCGCGGAAAGCGGAATGGATGGGGCTGTTTGTCTACGTGAGACTGCTTTTTTTTCACAGCATATGCGCCGGAAAAAGTCGATGTCGGCGTTTTTTGGACCTCGTTTCTGGAAAAATTTTTCCGATTCGACGAGAAAAACAGTTGCGCTTATCCCAGCTGTATGTTATACTGGTGGTGCATATACCATCCCGGAATGACGCTGACCACGCGTTCCCGCGGAGTACGGGAAACGCACAGAACTGAAAGGAACGGAACAGCTATGAAGAAACGACTGCTCAGCATCCTGCTCGTGTTTGTCATGGTGCTCTCCACGCTGCCCATCCCGGCCTTTGCCGAGGACGGCGGGGAAGCAGCCCCCACATGCATCTGCGAAACGGCCTGCAGGTCGGAAGACATGAACGAAGACTGCCCAGTGTGCGGCGCGGAAGGTGCGCACCTGCACGACTGCGCCAAGTACGTCGAGGGCGCGGAGAATCCGGCGGAGACCACCACTCCCCCCGCCGAACCGGTGAATGTCGGGGAAACCGAAGCCACCACTGCGCCCGTCGTTCCCGAGACTGAAAAGGACGAGACTCAGCCGGAAGGCGAAAATGATGCCGAAAGCATTGAGGGCGGCGAAGAGACTCTTCCCGAAGATGCGCCGGATACGCTCGCGTTGGACGCGGAAAATCTCATCAGCGTGCAAAGCGGCGAAACCATGTCGGACGAATTGTATGATTCGCTGTCCTATGCCACATTCACGCTGTCCGCAAGCGAGTACCAGTGCGGCGAGGCGGGGCATACCGGCTCCATAACGGATATATGCCTGAACAGCGTTGACCTGTCGGACTGGGATGCAAACCGGAAAATCAAGGTGAATTTTGATATTTCCTTCCAATGTGATACGCCGGGCTGCCCGCGCGGGAAGGAGATGAACCGGTATAACAAGACAAGAACCTTTACCGACTCGGATTCCTGCCACACGCCGGTCTCCGCCACTGCCAATTACAGGAAGGCATGCAGCAGCAATAACAATGATCTAATCGTGCTGACCCTGACCTCCAACAAGAGCATCGCCTACAAGGAATACTTTCCGAAAAAGGAAGCCACCTGCACCGAGGCGGGCTATGAATCCTACTGGATGTGCGGCAGCGATGTGGACAGCAACAAGTGCCGGAAGATATTCTCGGATGAGGACTGCACAAAGGAGCTTGCCGCGCCCATCGCGATTCCCGCGAAGGGACACTATTTCCCTGCAAGTGCCTATCACGCGGAACTGCCTGGCACCTGTACCGATATCGGTCATGTGGAATACTGGCATTGCGGCCAGTGCTACAAGTATTTTACCGATAACACCGGCACAACGGGGATCTCGAACATAATGCTCCCCAAGGATAAGGATAACCATGCCCAGGCGCCGCAATATATCGCTGACGACGTACATCATACGGCAAAATACAATTGCTGCAACACGACGCTCCCCATGGAAGCACACAGCTTTGACTATGGCGTGTGTGACGTATGCGGCTACGTAGCCACTTTCCTGGTACAGAGCGGCAGGGAGGCTGCGTACTTTGGCTCGTACAACGATGCAATGGCCGCGCTAGCGCGGGAAGGCGCGACGTTTCTAATGGTGCTGAGAGACTATGACGGTACGATCGATATCAATGTAGACGGGAAACGTACCGTCCTGATCGGCGACGCCAGAACAAATGTCCGCGTGAGTGGCATCAACATAAACGGCGGAAGCGTTACCATATCGAATTACGGAACGGTTGGCTCTCTTACGAACAATGCCGTCACGATCCTCGGCAAAGGCGGCGGCAGATATGACGCGATCCGGAATAACATGGGCGACGTCGGGGCGCTTCTCGGCAGTTGCATTGTGTATAAAACAGAGGACGGCGTGTTCCTGCGTTCCAAAGATGAAGCTTGCAAGGCCGACAGCATTCAGAATGTCCGTGTCATTGGCGCTCCGATTTCGTACATCGAGATCACCGGCGCGGGCAAAGGCACCGGTGAAGAGTATGACGTCAGGTATGCCCATACGGTAAAAGCGGGAGAAACGGTGACGTTCCGATCGGATGTGTACCAGATCAGCGGTGCTACCGCCGCTGGTGCTGTCATCACATCCTGGGACTGCGGAACCATACCCGCGGAAAATGTCGATGTGCAGACATCCAATGGGGGCTGGAGATCGACGCTTACTCTGACGAACATTACACCTGGCGTATATCCTCTGGTCTGCACGGTGAATTCTGACAACAACGGCGAAATCTATTCCGTTCGCGCAACCGTCACACTCACCGTGGAGGCGGGCGAGACAGAGTATACCCTCACCTTCGACGCCAACGGCGGCACCGGCGCTCCGGCTGCCATGACCGGCGAGACAAATACCTTCGTGATTCCCGATACCATCCCGACACGGGACAATGCCCACTTCGGCGGCTGGGCGCTCACTGCCGGAGCCGACAGCCCGCAGTACCAGCCCGGCGATACTGTCACCATCGACGGTGGGATGAAAATGACCCTCTACGCCTACTGGAGGACGCACGGCGACGGTAACGGCGACGGCTTCTGCGACGGCGGCGAGGAATGCCTCCACGGAAAGGACGCCGATGGCTACTGCACCGTAAGCGGCTGCACCCACAACGCGGACGGACACGACTGCTGCCCGAAGCGCGGGCCTTCGGAAACCGTCATCACGACCTTGCCAACCCTGCCCGCCGAAACATATGTCGGCACCCAGTTTCTGGATGAAGCGCTCGAGGGCGGAGTGGCGCAGGTTAAGGGAACGGATACCGTCGTCCCCGGTAAGTTTGCATTCGAGGGAGAGTATGGCGGGAGCGTAAGTTTTGTGGGGGAAAACCGCCTGCATGTTATCTTCACTCCCGATGACACGGAAGCATATACAACAGCGGAATGTGAAGTGATTGTGACCGGCATTCGGTATACGATCACGGAGGTTCTTACGAAGTTTGCCATCACGGACAAACCGCTGGGCACGCCCCTTGCGGAGCTGGGAATCCCTACGGAGGGCGTCACGGTAAAAACCGACTCCGGCGCAATGTTCGCCCCTATTCCGGTCATTTGGGACACATCTGCCTATGATCCCAATTCTCTGGAACCCCAGACTATCTACGGAACGCTGGATGTTGCCAACAGCTATTTTCATGATAAAATCGTTACGGAAACCGATGTAAAAGCGACCATTGAGGTATCTCTTATGGATACTCGGGTCTTCCAGACTACCATTGTCACACCGCCTACGGTTGAAGGAACCTTCTATGCGCTGGATCGTTACGAGACGCTGACAAGCGGTCTCAAGGGCGGAAAGGCGATGGCAAACGGTCAGGAGATCGAAGGCACGTTCGAGTTTGATGAGGACGAATTGCTGTACGGAGACACCGCCTACCCCGGCATCGGGCTGAAATACGGCCAGCTTACACGCACGGTCGTTTTCAAGCCGACAAACTCCAGGAACTACACAACTGCAGCCTGCACGGTAACCGTGAACGTTCTCCCGCTCACGATCGTCAGAATCAATCCCAATTTCGAGGACATCACCGACAAGCCCATTGGTACGGCGTTTGAACAACTTGGATTGGCGGAAGCGGGTTCGATGGACGTGATGCGCGGTGACCCCCAAAAAACGACGATCATGAGCGACACGGTGGTCTGGGATAAAAACCAGTATGACCCGAATACGCCATATGAGCAGCGCATTACGGGCAGATTGGTGCTGTCCACATGGAAGGATTATATTGCGCCCCCCGAAGGGGCGTCCACCGTCAGCGTCAAGGTGAAACTGAAGTACGACCCGGTTGTACCTGTGATTGTGACCGCGCCGACGTTCCGCTGGACAAAGGGAGACTTCCGGCTTGGCGACAATCAGATTTTTGTCAGCGAAACCTTCCAGATCGGAACGGAAACGCCCCCGGAGGGAGCTGACGAGATCGGTGCGCTTATTGGCGGTGAAGCGCGGGTTGGCGGCAAGAAGATCGACGGCACATTCTCTTTCAAGGCCGGTACGCCTAAGTGGTTTAGCGCAGCGGGAACATACAACGTGACTGTGGTCTTCACGCCGAGTGATACCGTTCGTTATGCGCCTGCCGAATGTACCATCCCGATTGAAGTGGTCAAACGCACCCTCCTGAGCATCGAACCCTCGACGGATATCACGAACAAAGAGGTCGGCACGGAGTTTGATGCGCTCTGGCTGCCTTCATTCGTGAACTGCCGGACAGAGGACGGGTCGTTCTACTCAGGCATTGGCGTAACGTGGGATAAGACGTCGTATGACCTGAATTCTACTGCTGAGCAGGCCATTACCGGCACGCTCAATCTCGGCGATATTCCGACTATTCAGCAGCCCGTCCCGGAGTTAAAGGCCACGGTCAAGGTCAGGCTTATTCCCCACGACTGGAGCGACTGGACGCCCGACAGCAACGGTACCCACAGCCGCGTCTGCGCCAGAAACAGCAGTCATAAGGAAACCGTCAGCTGCTCCGGCGGTACGGCGACCTGTCAGGCAAAGGCGGTCTGCTCTGTCTGCGGTCAGGAGTATGGTCAGCTTGCCGCGCACGACTTTACGGCGGAAGTGGCGGAAGAAAAGTATCTGAAATCCGCCGCAACCTGCACGGAGAAGGCAGTTTACTACAAGTCCTGCACCGTCTGCGGTGAAAAGGGAACGGAAACCTTCGAGGTCGGCAACATTCTCGGCCACGACTGGGGCGAATGGCAGTCCAACGGAAACGATACCCATAGCCGCATCTGCACCAGAAACAGCGGCCATAAGGAGACCGTCAACTGTTCCGGTGGTACGGCGACCTGTCAGGCAAAGGCAGTCTGCGCTGTGTGCAGGCACGAATACGGCCAGCTTGGCACACACAGCTTCACGGCGGAAACCGTGGAGGAACAGTACCTGAAATCCGCCGCGACCTGCACAGAAAAGGCAGTCTATTACAGGTCCTGCGCCACCTGCGGCCTGAGCGCCAAGGACACCGCCGAGGAAGCGGTCTTTGAAACCAGGGCGCTCGGTCATGACTGGGGCAAGTGGCAGTCCAATGGCGACGGCACCCACACCCATGTCTGCACCAGAGACGATACCCACAAGGAGACGGTCAGCTGCTCCGGCGGCACCGCGACCTGCGTGGAGCAGGCGACCTGTAAGGACTGCGGCGGGAAGTACGGCGAAAAGGATGCCGCGAACCACACCGGTGCGAAGAAATGGACGACCACAAAGACCACCCACGAACAGAAATGGTCCTGCTGCGGCGAGATCACCGTCGCCAAAGAAGCCCATACCTTCGGCAAATGGGTCGTCACCGAAAAGGCAACATCCAGAAAAGACGGGGAAAAGACCCGCACCTGTGAAGTCTGCGATTACGTCGAGACTGCGAAGATCCCTGCCACCGGCACTTCGCCGAAGACCGGCGACGACAGCCACATCGGCATGTGGGCCGGCATCCTCTGCGTATCCCTCGCCGGTATCGTGGCGCTGGTGGTATGGTATAAACGGAAGAACAGGAAGTAAACCAAGCCATATTGCAGTCATAACCACCGGCCAGCGGTTATGACTGGGTATTGGAATCTTCGCCCACTGCTCAGTTTCCCGAACACCGTCCTCAAAATTTGCTGGTTGTTCCAGACAGAAAAAATCCGGACTTATTCCCGCGTGGGGAGTAAGTTCGGATTTTCTGCTTTATCATGGAAGTGCAGTACCGAAAAGATTGCCATATACGGCCGGATGTAGTATGCTGTCAGAAAGAAAAATCTTCCATTCCGCGTTTTTCTGCGTGTATAAGGGTGAAGCTACTAAAAAAGGAGGCGGCGACATGGATGACAATGAAATTCTCGATTTGTATTTCGCCCGGTCGGAACAGGCGATCGTTCAGACTGACCAGAAATACGGATTTTATTGTTACAGTATTGCCAAACGCATTTTATCCGACCCCCTGGACGCTGAGGAAAGCGTCAACGATACCTATTACTCCGCCTGGAAGCTGATCCCACCCCGCAGACCCCAGCGGTTTTCCACCTTTCTGGGAAAGATCACCCGGAATCTTGCCATCGACCGCTGGCGGAAAAATACCGCCGAAAAGCGGGGGAAGGGGGAGACCCAGCTGCTGCTGGACGAGCTGGCGGAGTGTGTCGCCGGAAGCGAAAGCCCGGAGACGGAGCTACTTCGCAAGGAGCTGACCGCCTCGCTGAACCGCTTTCTGCGGAAGCTCCCGGAAAAAGACCGCATCGTCTTTCTGCTCCGGTACTACTATGCCGGTACGAAGGAAGACATTGCCCGGAAGACGGGGCTGTCTTCCAATCAGGTGAAGTACATCCTGCAAAAAGTAAGAAAACAGTTGGCCGACACTCTTAAAAAGGAGGGTTTACAATGACGGCTTATCAGCTTTTCAGAGGACTGACCGGCGTGGACGGGGAGCTGCTGGCGGCGGTGGAGCCGGTGGATTCCCGGAAGGAGCCCGCCACAAAGAAGCTGCCCGCAAGAAAAATCTGGCTTGTTGCAGCGGTCATTGCGCTGGCGCTGCTTTTGGTAGGGTGCGCGGTGGCCTATGCCTTAACTGTTTTTGACAGTCCCGCAGAAATGATCGCCGGTCTGTACGGAGGGTCTGACAGCGCCGCCCCCTTCGAAGATTCCGACCCGGATCGGCCGAACGCCGCATGGACTGTTCCGGGGTATGAAAAATCTCCCGTGGAGGAAACCGTTGCTCAGGAGCTTCAAAAATGGGTTTCCCCCGTAGGAAAAAGTATTTCTACGGACGGATACACTCTGACGGTCGATGCCTATGTCTACGACAGCACCACTCAGTGCGGGTTTATCACCATGCTTCTGACCCACGACGCGCCGATAGAGCTGTCCCCGGGGCGGAACAACTTGCTGGGCAACGTTCCCGTAAATTTCAATCAGTACGGCTATGCCTATCTGATACCCGAAAAGACGACGGACACCCAGCTGGCGTTTACTTACTATTTCCGGGCGGATATGCAAAATGGAACGAATCTGCTGGTATCCTTCCCGGACTTTGAGGCGGAAGCCAAATGGGAGGAATACGAGAAAAACCGTTCCGCTGAAATAGAGACCATTCGTGAGCGGCTGAAGCAGGAGCTTACCCCGCAGGAAGCCGCTGAGAAAATGGAAGCGCTGGGTTACGGGAGCGGCGGCTATACCGGAGAATATGACGACTACTATTTTCTGGCCGCTCATGAATATGATGCTGCCCACAGCGCAGACCAGCTCAGCGAGGAAGAGATAGAACGTCAGGCGCTGGAGAAAAATTTACGGGAAGAACTGACACCGGAGGAAGCGGTGGAACAGCTTCGTTCCCTCTGGGGAGACGAACTGGTAGACGAGATTTTCGCCGGCCAGACGGAGGAGATGACCGCCTTCGCATACCTCACACTGTCGGAAAGAGCCTACGAGCAAGCCCACATGGACGAAATGGTGTGCGTTTCCCTCCCGGACGGCGGCAGTCTGCCCCATCGGACCTTTGGTCAGGGGGATGTTTATGTAAACTCCCTGTGCGTTCGCATCCGGTCTTCCCGTTACGCGGAGCCGGGCAGCGATATCCAGACCCTCATCTTCCACATGACGGACGGCACCGACTTTGTCGTTGTGGACAGCCTGACAGACAACACCCTGTTCAAGCGGGTCATTGAACACGGTGATTTTCTCGACATGTTCAACAGTGCGATCAACATCGATAAAATACAATCCGTGGAGGTCGTTGGCAAGCTGTCCGGTGCAACGCTGGAAGCCGATGCGGATTGAGTAACAGCGCCCCGTTTTCCCACCAAACGGAAAACGGGGCGCATTTTGCTGTTGACGTCCGGGAATGCGCGTGGCATAATAGTTGTACATACAACGATGTATCTACAACGAGTCAGGAGGCTGCCATGGATATTACGGAACGGAAAATCACCAAAATCGCCCGGGAGGCGGAAAAGCTGGTTCTGCGCACCATGCGGGAAACCGGCGTCGGCACGGCGGAGATCGACCTGATTCATGCCCTGCGCCACAATCCCGGCTGTACACAGGCGGCGCTGGCGGAGCTGCTGCACGCGGACAAAGCCGCCATCGCCCGCAGAACAAAAAATCTGGAAGCGAAGGGCTACCTCGTCCGCCGGGACGCCCCCCACGACCGGCGCAGTCAGCTGCTGTACCCCACGGAAAAGGCGGAGAACCTGAAATCCTCCAAAGCGGAGATCGAAGCGGCCTTTTATGAGTATCTGGCGGACACGCTGACGAAAGAGGAAGCCGCCGCCTTTGCCGCCGCGCTGAACAAGCTCTACGCGGCATCCAAGGCGGAAAGCCGGGCGGGCTTCCCGCACTTTATTCAGGCGGCAAAGGGGGACGACAGCGATGAAGCGTGAAAAAGCCTTCCGCCCGGACAGGATCGGTTCGTATTTCCGCGTCGAATGGCTGCCGCTGGCACTTGTGACCCTTTCCGGCCTGATCTACAACATCGGTCTGCTTGCCACGCCCTGGTTTGAAGGGCGGCTGGCGCAGTGCCTTGCGGACATTCTGGGCGGGAATGCCGCTGTCGGGAAAATGGCGGTTCTGGTGCTCGCCTATATTCTCGTCACGCTGGGGGTGCAGGCCGCGCGGTTTATCAAGCGGTTCTATGTCCGCCGCTTCGCCAACAACATCAACCGCCGGATGAAGGGCATCCTGTACGCCAATCTGGTGCGCAGAAGCCGGGCGTCGCTGGAGCAGGAGGGCGCGGGCGAGCTGATGACCAAGGCCATCTCCGACGTGGACGACTGCGTGGAGGGAATGCGGAAATTCACCACCGAGGTCTTCGACACCGGCGTGGCGCTGGTGGGCTACGCGGTGATGCTTCTGGTATACGACTGGCGTCTGGCGATCCTGAGTTTGCTGTTTACGCCGGTGTCCTACGTCTGCGCGGCGTGGATGAAGCGGAACGTCCAGCGGGCGGGGGCGGCCTACAAAAAAGCGGCGGGCGCACTCAGCACGGCCACGCTGGATCGGGCGCAGAACGCCGTGACCTACCGCATTTACGGCTGCGAAAGCACCCGGGAGGGGCAGTACGAGCATACGCTGGACACCTACGAGAAGACCGCCGTCCGCAGCAACGTGTGGCAGTCGGCCCTGCCGCCGCTGTATCTGGCCGCGTCGGAGGCGGGGGGGCTGTTCATTCTGTGGTTCGGGGCGAAAAACGTCCTCGGTTCCGGGTGGCGCGCATGGGATATTGCGGCGTTCACTACGTTTCTTTCCTGCTTTACCAAGCTGACGGTGAAATCCTCCAAGGTGGCGAAGCTGTTCAACTCAGTGCAGAAGGCGGAGGTCTCATGGAAGCGCATTCAGCCGCTGATGAAGTCCCCGGAGACGCTGGAGCCTCTCGCCGTTCCGTCAGCGGTGGACGTGACCCTAGAGAATCTTTCCTTTGCCTACGGCGACCAGCCGGTTTTCTCCGGGCTGAGCCTGACGGCCCATCCGGGGGATATCATCGGCGTTACCGGGCCGGTGGCCTGCGGCAAGTCCACCTTCGGGCGGGTGTTCCTCTGCGAAGCGCCCTACGGCGGCTCGGCAAAATTCGGGAAGACCGAACTTTCCACCCTCACCCCCCGCCAGATCGCGGCGACTGTGGGATACTTAGGACACGACCCGGAGCTGAGCGCCGACACCATCCAGAATAACGTCCTCTGCGGAAGCAATCAGGACGCGAAGCCGTATCTTGCCGCGGCGGCGCTGGATCATGAAGTGCTTGCCATGGAAGCGGGGCTGGATACCGTCATCGGCAGCAGCGGCACGCGGCTTTCCGGCGGTCAGGCGCAGCGGCTGGCGCTGGCAAGAACCCTTGCCCACCCAAGACCCGTTCTGGTTCTGGACGACCCCTTCTCCGCGCTGGACCGAAATACCGAGGACACCGTGTTCGCAAATTTACAGGAATACGCAAAGGATAAGGTCGTGTTCCTGATCTCTCACCGCCTGTATCACTTCCCGCAGATGCGCAGTGTGATCTTTATGGAGGACGGCAAAACCACCGTCGGCACCCACGCGGAATTGATGGCATCCGTTC
>OGPU01002632.1_pt1 | contig 12309 bp, 14 predicted proteins | sample 1552991 | NCBI WGS metagenome assembly OGPU01 (sample SAMEA2580296, study PRJEB22360) | human gut metagenome | biome: human gut; feature: human-associated habitat; material: faeces | place: Denmark | collected 2008/2010 | reverse complement strand
TCTGTGTCTGTGAAGCGGTTTCTGATCTCGCTTGCCATGGTGATGACCTCCTTTCTTTTATGAAACGCAAAAAGCCACCCAGGGCATCCGAACCTCGGATGTCCTGGGTGGCTTTTCCCTAAATCATGTTCTTTTGTTTTGGCTTTAATGCGGGCTTACACGGCGTTATCTTCGTCGGGGGTGTCCGTGTCCGCTGGAGTGGTCACGTCGGCCACACGGAGCGCGACAGGGGCCTCAGTAGGGGGCGTTCTGCTCTGCGGCGTTCTCAGCGTCCGCTTCGTCCAGCGCCTGCGTGATCAGGTTCAGCACGAAGTCTCTCTGGGTGAGCTTTTTGCCGCTGCGGAGCGTCTCGCGCTCCAGGTGACGCTTGATGCGCTGGAAGAGTTCTTCGGGAATCTGGAATGCCATCGTTCTACCTTTTTCAGTCATTTGAATGCCGCCTTTCTGATTTTCAATCATGTCGTAGTATTCTTGGATGAGATATGTGATGTACTCACTGGTGGTCTGGCCCAGCCGTTCTCGTTCTTCACTGACCCGCTCATGTAGGTCGATGGGAATCTGAGCACACAAGTTTTTAGTAGTTGCCATTCTCGGATACCTCCTCGTTTTTTGTAACGCAAGCATACCCGAAAGGTCCAGTAAAAGCTATTACCAACACCACCAAGGAATGATAGACAAACGAAGCAAAAACAACATAAGCACCTATGAGTCGAAAAAGGCCGCCGTTCTCTCCCGCATGGGGAGCCGACGGCGACCTTTCTTCTTATTCTTTATTCTTTTTTAAGCCTCGGTGTTCGAGTCACACCAGTCCATAAAAACGACCGGCTGCATCTCTGAAATGTCGCCTCTCGCGGGGCAAAACTGAAATTTTGAAAAATCGAGTTTTTACAACTTTTTCGCTCTAAAAGTTGTGCGTTATATGCGAAAACACCGCACTTTCGTGCGGTGTTTTCTGTGCTGCATCTTTCATCAACACATTTTGGTCCGAGTAGTGCGACTCGAACGCACGGTCTCCTGGTCCCAAACCAGGCGCGATACCAACTTCGCTATACCCGGATGCATTATATTATTATAACAGGTCAAAATGCGCATGTCCAGTCCTCTATATAGCTTTTTGCATTTTTGCATTTTATGGAATCCTGCGCTCTAAACGCCATTGAGTGCGTCTTGCACAGATTAAATCTGCTATGTTAGAGTCAGGGCTGTTTCGACCTTTTGTAATTGCGCTGGAGTGTACTCTGTATAAAGGGATGCCTCTATTGTATTCCCATCTTCATCAAAGAATTCAACGGTAAATGCTTTGCCGTTACCGAGTACATCGACAATGGTTCCTTCAGTCCCTGCTTTGACCCCAGTTTCGGGATCATCATTTTTCAAGGTAACGGTATCGAAAAGCTTCAACATGGTTATTTCCTCACAGTCAAAACGAGTATGCGGGGATCACATATTTGCTCCATGCAGCAGCCTGCTCCATACACTGCTGATAGTCCGTTCGCAGTTCATCCGTCAGAGCATAGACCAGCCGCTTCACAACAACCTTATTCTCTGCAATCGGTCGGAATTTGAGGCTAATAAGGTATTCTTGTCCATCGCTGCACTGTGATAGAGACAGGAGATTTGTACCCGTCTTTCGGATCCAGTTTTCTCCCCAGACGATCTCGCCGCAATGTGGACACTCGAAGGATACAACGTAATCATCGCTCAGAGCATCGCCAATATCGGCATAGGGCTCTTCAAACTCGTAACTCTCAACGATGCCATTTCTATTCTCTACCGTCTCCTTGTACTCGTTCAGCCCCCTTATGAGGTCTAAATGTGTACAGAGAAGCGCTGTGCTCCTTGCGTCATTTAGGGCATCGTGGGAATCAAATGCAGCCTCGCCGACGATCGCCAATGCATTGGCCAATGCGTATTGCTTTGTATCGTGTGTAACTTGATCCACAAAGATGTTCTGTAGATTGAAACACGGGGGCATAAAGCTGGTATCAATATTATGGAGATCCATATTCTTTCGCAAAATACGAAGATCTTCCGTCCCCCAGACCAGGAACACAAAGTCATCGCCACACCAATCGCAGAAAGAATTAAACACCGTATGGAACCCTTTCCCTTTTTGTAAATCCCGATTGGAAAGTTTAGTGATCTCCGCAACCTTGGGGTGAAGCTCTGTATAGTACTGAGGCGCAATCCGTTCATTGAAGGAGTCTACCACTTCAAGAGTCTGATTTAGCTTGATTGCTCCGATCTGAATAATCTCACCTGTCAAGAAAACCGGATCTTTGACCATCTCAGAAAAGGTAAGCGCCTGATTCCACTCCATATCCATGACAATGTACTCCACGGCAATTGCTCCTTCTTTCGTTCGATTGTAATCATCATAGAGCTGTCGGTGTCCAAAAGAACGGACAATGCGAATTATCCCTATTGGCACCTTGAATACAGATGATTATCAAATTACCTGCAAACAAAAAAAGCCCCTTTCGGGACTTGTGATTTACACGAAAAAGATGAGCCTTGACCACCAGCAAAAGCAGTCAAGGCTCATCTTTCGTTCTTAGTATCTAACATCAATTTAACCTCGCTTTCTTGAGTTGAGAGGGAGTTAGCTGTACATTGGACTCACCCTTTCTGTACCTATAAGATAGCATAGGATAGACAAAAAATCAATGCAGGAAAGGCACAACTTATCTTTCAAAAAACTAGTCATTACAATGAAATGTGGCGCGAATGTGCAAGACCAGATTGACATCTCTGCGCGATTACTGTATCATTAAATTGTTGAGGGCTTTCACACATGTAGTGAAAGCCCTCATTTTTCTGTTATTGACTGAATCCTCTGGCTGCATACAACGCCTGCTTTTGAATTCGATTTCTCATGAGTTGCCGAAACGTAATGGGTGCCACGACCTAAAGGACTGGCCCGAAGGACAATACGCGGATCAGCAACTCTGTTTCATCATTTTGGTCATATCGGAGTGTGATTCGATATAGTCGCTCGTCCAGCTTCTGCGTCTCCTTTTCAAAATGGGAGAAATGCAATAGGACACGCTCCAAGCCATTGCGCTCATCATGTAGGAGTAAGGGTGTACTGCAGGAGGTGATAGCGAATCAGCTATTGCCCTCTTTTTTGCAACCAAGAGAGCTGTTGCAATTAACGGGGCCTATCCGTAAAATAGGAAGTAAGACGAAAGGAAACAACAATGTGGTGTACTCGTGCAAATATCATGTGGTTTGGTGTCCAAAATACCGCCGTAAGGTCTTGGTCAATGGCGTTGATGTACGACTGAAAGCCCTCATAGAAGAAGTCTGTAATGACTACCACATCGACATCATTGAGATGGAAATTATGCCAGACCATGTGCATTTGCTCATGGAAGTAGACCCACAATTCGGTATCCATAAGGCTGTGAAACAGATAAAGGGACGAACTTCCCGGATTTTGAGGCAGGAGTTTTCGTGGTTGACAATCCGCCTGCCCACACTTTGGACAAACTCATATTTTGTGTCGACTGTGGGCGGCGCACCTTTGTCGGTCATCAAGCAGTACATAGAGAACCAGAAGAATATCTGAAGGAGGGTGAGACAGTGGAGTATTCCTATAAGTTTCGCTTGTATCCGACAGCGGAGCAACAGGAGCAAATGTCCCGGAATTTCGGTTGCTGCCGATATGTGTTCAACCACTTTCTCACCCAACGGCAGGAACAGTACAAGAAAACAGGAAAAGCTCCCACACGGTTCCAGCAGGACAAAAGCCTCACAATGCTCAAACAGGAATTGCCGTGGCTGAAGGAAGTAGACTCCACATCTCTGCAAGCAACTCTCCAGGATTTGGATGCAGCCTTCCAGAACTTCTTCCGCCGTGTCAAGCAGGGCGAGAAACCAGGCTATCCCCGGTTCAAGAGTAAGCATGACCACCGGCAGAGCTACAAGAGCAAATGTGTGGGGACAAATATCAAGGTTTTGGATAAGGCCGTGCAGCTCCCAAAGTTGGGCAGAGTGAAATGCCGCATCTCCAAAGAGGTCAAAGGCCGTGTCCTGTCCGCCACGGTGTCCCGGAATCCCAGCGGCAAGTATTTCGTTGCGCTATGTTGTACGGGGGTGGAAATAGAACCTCTGCCCTCCACCGGGGCCGCCGTTGGCCTCGACATGGGCGTCAAGTCCTTCGCTGTCACCTCAAACGGTATGGAATACCCCAACCACAAATATCTGTCGAGGTCTGAGAAGAAGCTTGCCCGCCTCCAGAGGCAGCTTTCCCGAAAGTCAAAGGGGAGCAACCGTTGGGATAAGGCCCGGTTTCAGGTGGCAAGACTGCACGAACACATTGCCAACCAACGACAGGATACGCTCCATAAGCTGTCCTCGGAAATCATCCGCCAGAACGACATCATCTGTATTGAGGATTTGGCCCCGAAAAATATGGTCAAAAACCACCGATTGGCCAAGTCCATTTCAGATGCGTCTTGGGGCGAGTTCCGGCGGCAACTGGAGTATAAGGCTGAGTGGTACGGGAAGCAGGTGGTCACGATAGACCGCTTCTATCCATCCAGCCAGCTCTGCTCCACCTGCGGCGCACAGTGGCCGGGGACGAAAGACCTCGCTGTGCGGGAATGGGTATGCCTCGCCTGCGGCACTACCCACGATAGGGATACTAATGCCGCCAAGAATATCCTGAATGAAGGTCTGCGCCTGCTGGCGTAGCCAATACATGAGGTAGGGTGGGACACGCCCGAACCTATACGCTCGGGGAGACCATGTAAGACCTCGCATCGTGCAGGCTGCGGTCAACGAACCGAGAATCCTCCCGGCTTTAGCCGTGGGGAGTGTCAACACGATCCACAACAACATCGATACGGACGCCATGATTCTGCGCAAGGGTTCCGTCTCCGCACGGAAAGATGAAAAGCTGCTCATTCCCATCAATATGCGGGATGGAAGCCTCATCTGCATCGGTAAGGGGAATGAGGAATGGAACTGCTCCGCTCCACATGGCGCCGGTCGTCTCATGAGCCGTCATGCTGCGTTTCATGCCCTCTCCATGGAAGAGTTTCAGAAGGAAATGGAAGGAATCTATACGACCTGTGTTGTTCCTGAAACCCTGGATGAATCCCCCATGGCCTATAAGAGCATGGCTGAAATCATAGACCAGATTGAACCTACCGTTGAAATTGTTCAACGGATTCGCCCTGTTTACAATTTTAAGGCGGCTGACTAAAATAGAAAGGCGGTGTTGCACCGTGGAGGAATTGATTCAAGAAAAACTACATGAGATTGAGAAGCGGGAGAACTGCCGAATTCTACTGGCGGTGGAATCCGGCAGCAGGGCCTGGGGCTTTGCCTCACCGGATAGCGACTATGATGTGCGGTTTATCTATGTCCGCGACAAAGAAAGCTATCTCAAACTGAACCGGCCGCGTGATGTGATTGAATTGCCAATCAACGATGTGCTGGACATCAACGGCTGGGATGTAGAGAAGGCGCTGAAGCTGCTCCACAAATCCAACCCAACCGTTTTTGAGTGGTTTTCCTCTCCCGTTATCTACAAGACCACCCCATTCGCCGACCAGTTCAAGCCTGTCATGCAGCATTACTTCTCTTCCAAAAGTGGCCTGTGGCATTACCTTCAGATGGCAAGTGGAAACTACCGCGATTACCTAAAGAGGGACATGGTCAAAGCAAAGAAATATTTCTATGTTCTGCGGCCGATCCTGGCCTGCCGTTGGATTCTGGACAAGGGGACACCTCCTCCAATGCGATTTGAGAAGTTAATGGACAGCCAGTTGCCCGATTATCTGAAAGAAACGGTCAAAAGTTTGCTTGACCTCAAGATGAATTCTCCGGAAGTCAAAGAGATCCCCCGAATCGATATACTCAACGGGTATTTGGATGAGAGCATTGACGAGGTGAAAGCCTTGGTTGAGCAATATCCCAGGGAGGTCGTGAAAGACTGGGATGAGCTCAACCGTTTATTCCTTCGTGCATTGGAGATGTGAGCTATATGATGATTCTACCGCCACAAGTGAATACTGCTATTTCAATGCTCTATGCAGCTGGCTATGAGGCTTTCCTTGTAGGCGGTGCGGTACGGGATTATGTGCGAGACAACAGCCCCGCAAAGGACTGGGATATCACTACAAACGCAGTACCTGCACAGGTGGAGTCCGTGTTTTCGGGATATCATCTCATCGAAACCGGCCTGAAGCATGGAACCGTAACCGTCGTGATTGACCATGAACCGATCGAAATCACAACTTATCGCATTGATGGAGACTACTCAGATCATCGCCATCCCGATTCTATCCATTTTGCCCGTAGCCTGAAAGATGATCTGGAGCGCAGAGATTTTACCATGAATGCTCTGGCTTACAGTCCACAAAAAGGTATTGTTGACCTCGTAGGCGGAAGAAAGGACATTGAGGACGGCGTCATTCGCTGCGTTGGTGATCCGAATTGTCGTTTTCAGGAAGATGGCCTTCGCATGCTGCGAGCCCTTCGCTTTGCGTCCGTATACGGAATGGCAATTGAAGCTGAAACTGCTTCCGCGATCCATCGCAATAAGGAATTACTTAAAGGCATTGCCGCTGAGCGTATTCAGGTTGAACTCACCAAGATGCTCTGCGGAAAAGGCGTTACAAAGGTCCTTGAGGAATTTGCGGATATAATTGCCATTCCCATTCCTGAGATCCTTCCAATGTTTCACTTTGAGCAGCGCAACCCACATCACGATAAGGATGTCTGGGGTCACACGATCACAGTTATTGACAACATCGCCCCTAAGCCTGTATTGCGCTGGGCGGCTTTACTGCACGATACTGGGAAGCCGCAATGCTTTTCAATTGGTGAGGATGGGATCGGACATTTCTTCGGCCATGCGGAAAAGAGTACGGCTATGGCTGAAGAGATTCTCAATCGGATGCGTTTCGATAATGCGGGGAAAGAGAGGATTCTCCGCCTCGTGCGGTATCACGATATGCCAATCACGGCAGACAGGAAGCCAATCAAACGGCTTTTGAGCAAGCACGGTGAGGATGCTACCCGGCAACTGATCGAGCTACACAAGGCAGATACGCTTGGTCAATCGGCCATCTGCAGACACCGGATCGCAATCTTTGAGGAAGTATCGCAAATGATCAATGAGATCCTGCAGGAAGAGAGCTGCTTCACACTCAAGGACTTGGCAGTTAATGGACATGATATGATGACATTGGGCTTTCAGGGACCGACCATTGGCCGTGTGCTGCAGGAATGCCTGGATGCAGTCTTGGATGAGCAGATCCCCAACGAGCATGAGGCGCTGATGGCCTTTGCAAAGGATAGACAGCTGAAGAGTTAATACCAAAACGGCAATACCAAGCAGGTATTGCCGTTTTGGTATGCACAGGAACTTAGGTGGGTTGTAGGGTTTTGTCGATGGTCGTATAATGAGTGATGAAGCAAAGTGACGATCGTGAGGTTGCCTTTGACTTCGATTATGCTACTCACTTGTTCCGGCAACTCTCTAAATCGCATCACAAGGGAACATTTTCCCTATTTTTGCGTCTATATCAATAAGGGATTCATGTCTGATATGAAAAGGAGGCTGCTGATATGAAACAGAAAAAGAAATGGGTTATTCCCCTCTGTGTGATAGGAGTCATACTGCTACTTTGTGCGGGTGGCCTTTGGTATATGATAAATCACTCCATGAGTTTCTCTGTCGGACGCTGCTTAGTAGCGGACAACGGATCGTATATGTTCATCGATGGAAACTCACCCATTATCATGAGCAACCGAAAGGATAAGGAAGGTCTGTTCTCTGGCTTGGGGACCGGCGATAAGATTTTGATCTTCCACGATGGGATTGCGGAAACCTATCCAGGCAGGACCGGTGCGTATTGGTGTGTGAAATTGGAAGACGGTACGCAGGCCGATATTCCGGAACAGGTCATAGAAGAGCTTACGGAACTCGGATGGACCATTGTAGGAAATGAAGCTGATCCAGATTCCGTGACGCCTGAACCGGGAGCATACGCTTTTGAGGCGCAGTACATCCGGACCAATGGCGGACCTGAAGATGGCTATCCTTACCACACCGTGATCAGTTCCAGAGCGGAATTGGAAGCCTATTACGAGGCATACAAGGACATTTATAGTCTGGAACGAAGAGAGACAGTCTACTCCGACAGCACAATCGGCTTTTTGGATGCCTGCGACAAATATGATAACGCCTATTTTGAACGGCAGAATCTTGTTCTGATCGTACTGCAGGAAGGCAGCGGATCAATTCGGCATGAGATTACAGATGTGCGTCGTCACCGTATTGAGAACGGTGCATTGGATGGGTGGGACATTACGATTGACCGTAAGGTCCCTGAGGCAGGAACAGAGGATATGGCTCAGTGGCATCTATTCCTTGAAGTGCAGATGGGCGATGTGATCAAGGCCACCGACAAGGTTTGGATCAATGGAAAACAGAGCGAACGCACTCCGGCAATATCCGGTCTTGTTGGTATCAGTCGTACTCCGTCGATAAGCGCCTATCAGGATCCCTGGGGAGTGAAGCTTACTGCAAAGAATATTACCCCGTCTGGATTGACCATTGTTTGTACGCAGCAAGATGGAGAACCAACCGGTGAGCTGCAGACCGGCAGTTACTACGGACTCGAAATGCTGCAGGATGGCGAGTGGGTTGCGGTCGAGCTGCTTCCTATGGAGTATGAGCTTGCCTGGACGTCAGAAGCATGGATGATCCCTAACAATGCGGAAACAGAATGGGAAGTGAATTGGAGCCGCCTGTACGGAGAGCTTCCCGCAGGTTCCTACCGGATCAGCAAATCGGTTATGGATTTCCGGGGTACCGGTGATTATGACACCAAAACCTATTATGCAGGCTTTGATCTCGTGGACGCCGCTGACACAAGTAATGTTTCCTACGAACACGGCGGATTTGGCGTCAGTGTGCCGCTTCTTTCTGGTTGGGAATACAAGGTTGAGGAATACAGTGCCGATGGCATGAGCTATGGCGTCAGTTTCCGGCCCGCTGGTGAAGATGGATGGATCGATTTCCAATATTGGCCTACATTCGGCGTCTGTGGCACCGGATTGTCAATGAAGGAATTTGGAAATGGTTCCATGGGCACCTACGATGGCGGTGCTATCTGGAACTTTATCAGTTACCCTGCCAGCAAAGGCAACTTTGTGGCAACGACCCAGGGTGTAAATAGCTGGTGGTCACGCTACGGCGAGACTGCTATGGAAATCATAACGCAGGTAATCTGCACAGACACCATCGTAGACTAAGGAGGGTACGCAGTATGAAACGAATTGTAGCGCTATGCCTCGCAGCGGCTTGCCTGATTTCTATGGTAGGCTGCGCAGGAGATACCAATATGGACGAAAAGAAACCAAACAACTCCGCATCGGCCTATGCTCTGGCACTGGCTAGCTATCCGGAGATGGCTCCCTACCCAAACGAGATTGAGTATTTTGATAAAAAGACCGGTGAGTTTGACAGCGATGGCTTTGATGTGGTCTATGACGCCTGGCAGTCGGACAGAAAGGCCCAACGCAGTCAGCCGGAAGGCTATGCAGACGGTCTGGAACCGTTCTTCGCCAGTTCAATCCGAGAGTTTCTCAGCAATTCCAACGGGGAGAACAAGGTATACTCTCCTCTGAGTGTTTACATGGCCCTCGCCATGCTGGCAGAGGTGACGGACAGTGAAAGCCGCCAGCAGATCCTTGACCTTCTAGGAAGTGAAAGCATTGAGGCTCTGCGCTCCCAGGCGGCCAGTGTTTGGAACGCCAATTACAGCAATGACGGCGCCGTGACAAGCATTCTGGCAAACTCCCTGTGGCTGAATGAGTCCGTAAATTTCAACCAGTCCACAATGGACAGTCTGGCAAAGAATTACTATGCGTCCTCCTTCCGTGGTGAGATGGGCAGCGAGGAATTTAATCAGGCCTTGCGGGACTGGATCAATGAGCAGACCGGAGGACTGCTGGAAGCGCAGGCCGATGGCCTGTCGATGGACCCCGAGACCGTTATGGCTTTGGCCTCTACCATCTACTACCGAGCCAAGTGGCACAGTGAGTTCAATGAGGCCGGAACGGAAAAGGGCCTGTTCCATCTGTTCAGTGCTGATGGAGAGACCGTGGAGTGCGACTTCATGCACAAGGGCGGCAGCAACACCTATTACTGGGCAGATCAGTTCGGCGCTGTTGCTCTGAGCCTGGAGGGCAGCGGCAAAATGTGGTTCCTCCTGCCTGATGATGGCGTGGCTATGGATGATCTGCTTGCCGATGAGCAAACGATGGAGTTCCTAAACAGCAATGGAAACTGGGAGAACAGCAAGCACCTGATCGTGAATATGTCCGTTCCCAAATTTGATGTTGTCTCTGATCTTGACCTGCGTGATGGCCTGAATGCGCTGGGTATTACCGGTGTATTCGATGCCACGGTGGCCGATTTCAGTCCCATGACTTCGAAAGTTGCAGAGATATTCCTTTCCAAAGCCGACCATGCAGCCCGCGTTGCCATCGATGAAGAGGGGGTTACCGCAGCGGCATATACCGTCATGATGATGGCTGGTGCTGCGGCGCCACCTGAAGAGGAAATGGACTTCGTATTGGATCGACCGTTCTTATTCGCCATTACTGGTGCAGATGGACTTCCACTCTTTGTTGGCGTAGTCAATAGACCGTGAACTGAAAAAAGGCAATAAGAAAACGGCAGTGCCACAATGTGGCATTGCCGTTTTCATGTATATCCGATGCATTGAGTTGTTTACCCCTCATAGGACTGCGGCTGGTAGCCATAGTGCTTGGCAAAAGCTTCATAGTCAACCCATTTCGGGTTGTCAAAGATCCTTGCAGCGTAGAGCTCAAGCGTGTAATGCTCCAGTTCTGCTTTCGTCTTTAACCAATAGGTGTGCTCCTTCTCCCACTCCAGGAGTTTATCGAACAAGTCTTCTTCGTGGCTCCGGACAATGAGCTCACGCACCAAATCGCGCCAGACATCGTTCCTGATGTCTCCAAGATCCGTCTGGATACCATTGCGGTACCCGTACTTCTTATCTCTCCCAGAACCAGAAAGAAGAATCGATTGACCAGTGCTGAAATGTGCGTGTAGATCTTTATGCGTGAGTTGATCTCTGTTAGGAACTGCCGATAGTGAGTCAATAATCGTGCGCGGATACATAGACATACCTCCATTCTGGTAAGTCTTACGGATTAACGGTCGAAGATGCAACAAATCAATCATAATGAGCAAAAAAGGAAAACCGCGCCACACTGTTGTCGCCGTTCTGTGATATAATCGAACTATGTCGAATAATCAATTCCCTTTGGATCAGCCGCATCCGACCATCATCAAGAAACGACCGGATTGACAATGCACATATTATGTAGTATTATTGTAGTGCAAAGGAGGCTTGAACATGGATTCCAACATGACTTTTCGCATTGATTCTGAAGTGAAAGCGCAAATGGCAGCCATCTGTGATGCACTGGGCATGTCAACTTCTACTGCCTTTAATATTTTTGCCAATGCCTTTGTTCGAGCAAAAGGCATGCCTTTTGCTGTCACGATTCAGGAGCCTGTAACAGCTGTGAGCCGCGAAAAAATGCTGGCGGACACCGATCAACTATTGAGCGAGTTCGCTTCTGACTATAAGAGGATGGCAGAATGATTTGGGTTACAGCAGAAGATGTCGTAGCGATTCATAGCCGTATCATTCAAGTTTCTGGTGGCATTGATGGTCTGCGTGATCGTGCTGGATTAGAAGCGGCTATTGCCGCACCCCTTCAATCATTTGGAGGAGAAGATCTTTTTCCAACTGACATAGAGAAAATCGCTCGTATTGGGTTTGGGTTAGCGTCCAATCACGCATTTATCGATGGCAATAAGCGAATTGGCGCCATGGTCACGCAACTGCTACTCAAATGGAATGGATATCAGTTCCAATTGGAGCAGAATGAGCTGGCCGATATGTTCATTGGTATCGCGGATGGCACAAAGGACGAAACGGAGCTTCGGTATTGGATCAACGACCATATTGAATAACGAAAAGGTTGCCTCACGCAATAATGTGAGGCAACCTTTTTGTTAAAGCCGACCTGATTTGACGAAAAAAAGCCGGGCTGTTTTGTCGGATAGCCGGAGTGTTTTGGCTGCATGGCCGAGTTGTTTTGTCATTTTATCGGCTGTTTGATGTGGCGAGCCACATTTCGTCATTTCATAGGCTCACTAAAGAAGAGAAACCATTATCTCAGCTTATCGTTTCGATTTCTCCAAGCAAATCATTTTTTCCTGAGTTGCTAATTTTATCTGCAAAA
>OGPU01002628.1_pt1 | contig 12324 bp, 8 predicted proteins | sample 1552991 | NCBI WGS metagenome assembly OGPU01 (sample SAMEA2580296, study PRJEB22360) | human gut metagenome | biome: human gut; feature: human-associated habitat; material: faeces | place: Denmark | collected 2008/2010 | reverse complement strand
GGACGTGGTGCTGGGGATTATCATCAAGGCCTGCTTCAAGGGCAGCCTGCGGGTGAGTGCCGCCGACGAGGCGGCCGGGCTCGACGTGGCCGTCCATGGCGAGTCGGCCTACCCGGCTTACCTGGGCCTCGACTAGCCTGCGGAAGCGATTGAGAAAGGAGCTGACAGCTATGAAACGAGTAACGGCTATTGTGCGGCCCGAGAAGATGGAGCCGCTGAAGGATGCCCTGTTCGCCGCCGATGTGAAGGGCATGACCATCTCGCAGGTGCACGGCTGCGGCGCCCAGCACGGCTGGAGCGAGTACGTGCGCGGCACCGAAGTGATGCTGAACATGGTGCCGAAGGTGAAATTCGAGGTAGTGGTGGAAGACGACGCGGTGGACGCGCTGGTGGACACCATCGTGGGCGCCGCCCGCACCGGCGAGGTGGGCGACGGCAAGATCTTCGTGGCACCCGTGGAGGAAGTGGTGCGCATCCGCACCGGCGAGCGCGGCGCGACGGCGGTGTAGGCCACAATGCGGTACAATCTCGCCGAAACAAGGTGCGAGAAAGGAACCGACATGCACACCTACATTCCCCGCGGCGTCTGCTCCCGCCAGATTGATGTGGAACTGGACGGCGACACTATTAAGAGCGTCCAGTTCACCGGCGGCTGCGATGGCAATTTGAAGGCCATCTCCAAGCTGGTGGCCGGCCAGAACGTCGACGACATCGTCGCTATGATGGAGGGCCACACCTGCGGGCGGCGCTCCACCTCCTGCGTGGATCAGATGACCAAGGCCATCCGCGAGGCCCAAGCAAAAGCCGCTGAGGAAGCGTAAGGCGATCCCAGCTGCGGTTCACCCAAGGGCCCGGACTCATGTCCGGGCCCTTTTCTACAGCATCATGAACAGCTTGGCCAGGGCCCAGCCGATGAATCCGCAGCAGGGGAAGGTGAGCGCCCAGGCCCACACCATGCGGCGGGCGACGCCCCAGTTCACGCGGCGGAAGCTCTTCGAGGCGCCCACACCCATGATGGAGGCGGTGGAGCAGTGGGAGGTGGAGACGGGCATGCCGGTCATGGATGCCACGAACAGCGTGATCACCGTGGAGAGGGAGGCCGCCACGCCCTGGTACTTCTCCAGCGACACCATGTCCATGGCCACGGACTTGATGATGCGCTTTCCGCCGACGAGCGTGCCGAGCGATATGGCGAGCGAGCATAGGATCATGAGCCATAGTGGGAATTCGGTCGCGCCGCTCGTCTGCATGTCGAACGCGAGCGCGATGCCCAAAAGGCCGATGGACATGAACTTCTGGCCGTCTTGCGCGCCATGCAGAAAGGAAAGTGCACATGCGCAGACGTCCTGGAGGACGACGCAGACCTTGTTGGCCCTGCTGCGGTTTGCGTGGGCAAAGAAGAACTCGATGATCCTGGTGTTGATCCAGCCCAGCGCAAAGCCGGCAAGGAGCGAGAAGAGCATGCCGTATATGACCAGCATCCACTCGCTGACGACGACGCCGGCCAATCCGTTCATGGCGATGGCGCCACCCGTGACGCCCGCGATGAGCGAGTGGGACTTGGATGCGGGGATGCCTCGATACCAGCAGAAAAAGCCCCATCCGATGGAGCCGATCATCGCGGCTATGAGGGCCATGAGCGCTTGGTGCGTGTTGCCCGAGAAATTGACCATGTTGAACATGGTGTGGGCGACGGCCGTGGAGATGTAGGTCATGCCCACGAGGCCGACGAAGTTGAAGATGGCGGCTAGGATGAGCGCGGTACCGGGCTTGAGACAACGAGTCGAGACGGCCGACGCGATGGCATTGGGGGCATCAGTCGCGCCTGAGATGACAGTGACGCCGATGACAAGGACCAGAACGACGATGAGCGCGGGATGAGCGCCCGCTTGCGCAATGAACACCGGAAGCGTCAGGTCCATCTATTCGTCCGTTCTATCGGGGAGGGGCACGGAAATGCGCCCAAGGTATTCTACCGTAAGTTTGCATGGTGGGAATTAGCATTCGTGCGGAAGTATAGTTCTAGTTGGATATTCTAGATGGATTAGGATAACAAGGAAGTCCAGCAAGAAAGATGAGTGAACCTATCCTTCGCATTATCCTTTGTATAACCTGTGAAAAGTACCCCATTCGGATGATTTCTATTATGCTCCTCCTTGATAGCTTAAGTTAATTACCATGCGTGCTCCTGAGTCCTGGGGGAAGGGGTAATCGATGGACCAGATTATTCATGCAAGACTCATTGAGCCTATGCTGCCTTCGAATCTCGTGATGAATCGCCCTTTGATTGAAGAGCTGAGACGCACAGTCTGCAATCAGCGCATCACCTTTCTTCATGCTCCAAGCGGATATGGAAAGACCATAGCCATGTGCGAATTGGGCGGGATTCTGAGACAGGAAGGGCACAGCACAAGTTGGCTGAGCATCGATTCGGCCTTATCAGACCCAGCGCGATTTTGGGCCCACGTTCATGTTTCGTTTGGAGAGAGTGCATTTTGTCCCGGTGCAGAGCATGACGAGCTTGCCAGTGACGGGGAGTCGCTGGCAGATATCCTGTTTCAACATCGTGAAGAAGTCAAAGGCGAACGTTTTGTTTTCTTCGACGCCTTTAACCGAATAGGCTCGCTTTCTCTCATCGACGACTTCCTGCGCTTCTGTTTCGAAGCTCCTCCCGAATATCATTTCGTCGTGAGCACGCGAGAGTTTTTCGAGAGTTTCAAGGCGGCGGCTTTTAAATATGGCGAACGCGTATTTGAAGCTAGGGACCTCACCTTTGCACTGTCCGAGGCCGAGGAGCTGATTCGGGATACATGCGGGAGCGCCTTTTCCGATGAGCTTATTGCCGAAGCGTATCGCGATACCGAGGGCTGGGTTCAGGGCATCAAGCTGCGAGCCCAGGCAATAGCGCGAAACGAGACAATGGGAATCAAGGGGCCAATAAACGGGAAAAACAACCTAGTACGTGATTACTTCATATGCAACATCCTTTCCGATCTGCCTCCGGATGATGTCGATTTTCTCATTCGGATATCTCTGTTCGAGAAGATAAACCGATCGCTTCTCGCCTTTGTCTTCGGTTCGGTTGCGGCAGTCGAGAGGGTCGACAGATTACTGGCGGCCAATGCGTTCATTATGAACTGCGATTACGAAGATGAATGGTACCGGCTTCATCCTATGTTCCTGGACGTGCTCCGGTACGAGCTGAAGCGTTTCAACATGGGCGAATTGCGTGGCCTCTGCCTCAATGCGGCGGAGTGGTTTCATGACAGTGGCTATCCCGACGAGGCCGTGAAGTACCTCAGCATGTCGGGGGACCTTGACTACATAGAGGGACTCGTGGAGGCGACAAGCGGGCTCGTGCGTCCGGATATGTCCATGGATTCCTTTGCATGGATGTGCCGGGTCTCCGCCGCATCCGTTCCCACATCGCCGTTTCTTTGTCTGATGGCCGTCTGGTCTTGCGTGACCTATGCGCGTCTCGAGGATGCGGATTTGTGGATGGGAGCCTTCGAGGAGCTCATCGAAAGTGGGGTCGTGACGCAGGAGACCTCTCCCGAGATGGCCTCCTTCACCATGAAATGCCTCTCCATGAAATACCTGGCGATGGAGGGCGATGGCGAGAGGGCATTGCTTCTCTGCGAGGAGCTGCAAGACGGAAGCTGGCCCATAACTCCATCGCTACTCAGCATGATTAACCAGTCTCAGGGAGAGGCGTATTCGTATACCGGAGACTATGTCCAGGCGATGGATTACTATCTAAAGGCGCAGGCGAGCGCGAGCGTCGACCAGACCATACATCAGCTCGTCTTCAACGAGTACACCAATGCGGTCAATCTCTACTATTGCGGAGAGCACGACAAGGTGGAGCGTTGCTGCGAGAGCCTCCTCAAGAAGTGTCCGCCAGATTTCGCGATCTACGGAGCGGCCTGCGCGCTTCTCGCGCGTATCCTCATAGAGCGAGATGACGTGAGCCGGGTGCCTGAATTGCTCCATGTATCCGAAAACGGTCTTTCTTGTTATCGTCACATCGACCTGTACCTCGACATAATGACGAGCCATGCCTCCTGGCATTTGGCCTCGGGTAGTTCCTCCACGGCTTTCGAGGTCATTACCGAGGCGGTATTGCAGGGGGAGAAGTATCGAAACGTTCCCCGCGCCGCGTTGCTCTCGGCTTACTTTCTTCAGGCTCAGATTGCCCTGCACCGGGGTGACCTTAACGAATTGCAGCTCATAGAGAACAAGTTCGCCCTTCACCTGAGAAAGAGCGATATCTTTGGCATCTTGCTGTTTGATGCCGTCCGCGCGTTCGCCTTGAGGTTGCAGGGTGGCGATGCCGAGGTTATCGAGTTGCTTGACGCAATGATAGAGCGTGCGCTCGAGCGGGATTTCAATCGCATGGCCGTCATCGCGCTTGTTGAGAGGACCCTGATTCTCAATGACATGGGTGAGAGCGCCTTGGCCATCACCTCTCTCAATGAGCTTCTTCGAATCGCTCGCTTGCACGGCTATATGCGCACCATATTGAACGGTGGAGCTCCTATGAAGCAGCTGCTGCGCGAGTATTCGACAACGCGTAAGTTGGGTGGCGTTCTGCGAACCTATGTCAAAGACGTGTTGTTGCACTTCGAGGCGGAGAGTTCCGACAAGAGGGAGGCTTCAGACGAGAGTACGGCGTTTTTGGAGAGCGAATACATGCTCACCGCTCGCGAAATCGAGGTCCTGCGCCTGCTCAACATGGGGCTTTCACGCAACGAGATTGCCGAGACGCTTTCCATCAGCATCAACACGGCGAAGAAGCACCTTTCCAACATATACGCCAAGATGGGAGTCCGCAACAAGACCGAGGCACTCGAAGGCTTTACGCATGGCATCGGTCAGCGGGAAGCTGATTAGTTCGACTCGTAGGATGGCTGGGCTTTCCAGCGAGAGATAATGGTTTTCCTTACCCTTTTGGCACGATTGGGCCCCGGTGAGCACCCTGGAAGGTACCCACGTTCTTATCCCATTGATTGGTATGTTTAGGGCGTTCTTGTTTCATTTTGCCCTCGATATCCTCGTTAACGTAAACGCGTCGGAAGGAACGGACAGGTTCGCTACGGCGCATGTTTCGGAACGCGAAGCATCCTACGAAGAGGGGAGGAAGCATCAGGTGATGTCCGCTGTTTACGGAGAATGCTCCATTATTGTGCGTGTTGGGTGATGGCGGACGCGACTGATTTGGGATGCTCATTTTGAGTCCAACTATTTTGATTCATTTTGGAGGGAAAAATGAGGGAAAAGCTACCTTTTAAGGTGGGAATAACCGCACTCTCGATCCTCGTTGTGATTGTGACGTTTCTTCTTCCGACTCCGGAAGGGCTTGCGTTTGAGGGAAAGATGTTGCTCGGCATTCTCGTCGCTTGCGTCATCATGTGGATTTGCGAGCCCATTCCCATCGTCATAACGGCATGGGCGTTTGCCGCGGCCGTTCCCTTAATGGGCATCTTGTCTTCAAATGAAACATGGATGAGCGGCGTGAGTGTCGCTATGATTGTTTGCTTACCGTGCTTTGCGTTTGCGCTGTTCGTACAATACTCCAGCATCTCATTGCGTATCATCGCGTTCATTTTAAAGTGGGCCAAGCATGATTCCAAGAAAGTCCTTGCCGGTCTAATGCTCGCAACGGCGCTTTTGTCGCTAATCATTGATGACCTCGTTCTCGTCATTGTTATGCTTCCGTTCGCATACAGAATTCTGGATGAGAACAAAACCCCTTGGGGAAACAAGTCCAATCTGGCCAAGGCCCTCGTACTCGGCATTGCGTTCGCATCTTATATCGGCGGCTGGATTACTCCCGTGGGCAGCGTTGTCAACATCTTGGCCATGGGCTTTGCCGAGCAGGCGTTCGGCATTACGGTGACGTTCGCGAACTGGATGGTTCTCGGCATCATCATGAACATTGTCTTGCTTCCCATCGCATGGTTCACCATCGTCAAGATATTCAAGCCCGAGCCGATTAGCGACGAGGCAATCGAGCGTATCCAGAAAGAGCGTTCGGAGATTTCCGGGTTTGGCAAGGACGAAATCTGGGGCATGCTTGTCATTGTCGTGACACTGGGTCTGTGGATTGCCGGCTCGTGGTTCCCGCAGCTTGACATGACGGTCATCGGCCTGCTTGCTCTGTTCCTGATGTTCCTGCCGCCGTTCAAGTGCGTCTCGTTCAAGAAGTGGTGCGATGAGAGTCCCTGGTCGGTCGTCATGCTCAATTGGGCTGTTGGCTGCTTTGTTGCTGGCTTTATCGCGACAGGTGCAATGGTCTGGCTTGTTAACACGGCATTTGCGCCTCTCATGGGCCTGCCTGTGATTATCGTTATGATTCTTGTCGCGGTCTTCGCCTGCGTTGTTCACAACATTCTTCCTGCAGGTGCAGCTGTCGCCGGTCTTATCACGATTCCCGTATGCGGTCTTGTCATCAGTTTGGGTGGCAATGTTACCGCTGCGATTTTCATGTGTGCCGTGTTCTCCTCCGCGGCGTTTCTGTTGCCATTGGACCTTTGCGTGTACGTCGCATACTCGAACGAGCGCAAGTATTTTTCACCCTTCGACGAACTCAAGGTTGGCTGGATTCCCAGCGTGGCAGCTGTTCTGATGGTTTCCATTGTCCTGCCCCTCGTCTGCACTGCCATGGGTTTGGCGTAACAGGAGGATTGCACGGACGAAGTTGTCAGGTGACAGCTTGCGAATAGTTCGAAAGTTCCGACCCCTGACGTGTTCCTAGTGACCATGCTAGGGGTCGGATTCGTTTAGAAAAGAACTTAGAAAAGAGCAAAACCATGATTACTGACGAATACTCGAGCGCCGTTGATCTGGCATCGGATATTAAAGATAAGAAGATTGCCCCGTCTGAAATTGTCGAAGAGACCATCAAGGCGATTGACGAGCGCAGCTCCTCTATCAATGCCTTTGTCTATACCAACTACGACGAAGCGCGTGAAAGGGCCAAGGACGAAGATAATAGGCTTGTTCGTGGCGAGGCAAGCGGAGCATTTTTCGGCATCCCAACCGCCGCTAAGGACTTCATTCCCGGCGTGCCTGGATGGCCGGGAACTTCCGGCGGCATCAAGGCACTCTCCCATATGATCGATGACCATTGGGGAAGCTATACGGGCGCGATGAACGACGAGGGCGCCATCATGATTGGCAAGACGAACTCGCCATCTCTCGCGTTTCGTGGCACGTGTGACAACAAGATGTTCGGCCCCACGAGCACCCCGTTCAAGCCCGGATACAACTCGGGCGGCTCCTCCGGCGGCTCGGCAGCCGCGGTCGGCGACGGTATTCTGTTTATCGCCGAAGGCACCGATGGAGGTGGGTCAATCCGCATTCCGGCCGCCTGGTGCGGCTGTTACGGATTCAAAGCGGGTAACGGCGTCATTGGCGGAGCGCCAAGGCCAAACGCCTATGGTACCTGTCATCCGTACTGTTGGGACGGAACGATTTCCCGCTCGGTCAAGGATGCCGCGTATGCCCTGCAGGCGATGGCGGGCTATGACCCCTTCGATCCCAATAGCATTGACTTCGGTGACCGCGATTACATTGCGGCATTGGAGAAGCCGGTGAAGGGTATGCGTATCGGCTTCACGCCCGACTTCGGCATCTTCCCGGTCGAGCCAGAGATCGCCGTCATGTGCGAGGCTGCTGCTGCGAAGTTCGAGGATGCCGGTGCCATCGTCGAGCCTGTGAGCTTCGATTTCAAGCGCTCTGCTTTCGAGCTTGCCGAGGCATGGGATAGGATGATTACCATTTCAGGCGGTCTGGGTACCATAGAGGAAATCAAGGCTGGCGGTATCGACCTTTTACGCGACCACGCAGACGATCTGCCCGACGAACTTATCTATTGGGTGGAGGATGCCTACAAGCGCGGATATGTCGACTTCCATGACGACGAGGTGATCCGCACCGAGGTCTTCGACCAGGTCCAAAGGGCGTTCCAGGACTATGACCTCATTGTTTCGCCCACGTGTGCGTGTCATCCCGTTAAGAACGATCCGAACTGGAATACTGTTGGTCCCAAGGAAATTTGCGGCGTGAAAACCGAGCCTCTCATTGGCTTTTGTCTCACGTTCTTCTGCAACTTCACGGGCAATCCCGCGGCATCCATCCCGGCCGGCCTCTCGAGGGAGGGCTTTCCGGTTGGCCTGCAGCTCATAGGCAATCGCTACGGTGAGATTGATTTGCTCGCGGCAAGTGCCGCCTATGAGCGCGTCAATCCGTGGATGGCAGATTACGAGATCACCAAGAACCGTACGCTTTAGAGAAAGACCAGGCGCGCTCGTTTCTGACGACGGGTGCGCTTTGTTTGAATGAAAGGACATACGATGTCTGAGAAAACCACAGACAAGTCAGTGATAAAGTGCATCGGCTTTTGTGGCTTTGGAATGGGTGCGAACATCACTGAAGTCGATGTGAAAGATGGACGTGTGGCTCGCATCAGGCCGCTGCACTACGACCAGCTCTATAAACCCGAGGATCTGAATTACTGGAAGATCGAGAAGAATGGTCACGTGCTCGAACCGGGCATGGCGAGCTGTCCGCCGCCGCTTGCCACGGCGTATAAGATGAGGGCCTATTCGAAGAACCGCATTCCGTATCCACTGAAGCGCGTCGATTGGGATCCGAATGGCGAGCGCAATCCGCAGAACCGTGGTATCTCCAAGTACGAGCGCATCTCCTGGGACGATGCCTGTGACATCATCGCGGCCGAGATCAAGAGGATTCAGGACGAGTGCGGACCGTTTTCCATCTACGCGCAATCCGATGGTCATGGAGAGACCAAGACCGTGCATGCGGCCCATGGTTGCCAGACCAACCTCCTGGCGCTCACGGGCGGCTTCCTGAAGCAGGCCCGTCAGCCGGATTCCTGGGAAGGTTGGTACTGGGGCGCAAAGCATGTTTGGGGCATGGATCCCGTTGGCATGCAGACCATCACCAACAATGTCATCAAGGACATCGCAGAGCACACCGATGCCGTCTTCGTGTGGGGTGGCGATCCCGAAACCACGCCGTGGGGTTGGGGCGGCCAGATGTCGAGTCTCATCTCATACTGGTTCACCGACATCGGCGTCAAGCAGGTTTACGTGTGCCCCGACCTTAACTATGGCGCGGCAATCCATGCCGACAAGTGGATTCCGGTCCTGCCGAATACTGACGTCGCCCTGCAGCTTGCAATCGCCCATGTGTGGTTGACCGAGGGCACGTACGAGAAGGACTACATCGCCACGCACTCCGTCGGTTTCGATAAGTTCGAGGACTACGTCATGGGCCGCGGCGAAGACGGCGTCGAGAAGACACCGGCCTGGGCGGCCGAGAAGTGCGGCGTGCCCGATTACCGCATCAAGGCGCTTGCTCGCTACTGGGCGAGCAAGAAGGTCTCCGTTGCCCATTGCAACGGTGGTGGCTACATTCGCGCAGCCTTTTCGCACGAGCCCGCTCGCATGGAGATCTACCTGCTGGGCATGCGTGGCGTGGGTCAGCCGGGTGTCAATCAGTTCCAGATGATCGAGTGGCAGCTCATGGATATGCCCACGTGGAATCCCCTACCCAGTTGCTCGGTGCTCCCGAGCGTCGAGGGTGCCTATCGTGGCGCGACCATGGATCTGTCTGAGCCGTTCATCCCCAAGACGCTCATCCCCAAGGCCATCACCGAAAAGAAGCTCGAATGGCATGGCCATGTCATTGCGGGCATTGCCACCGTCGATCAGTTCATTCCGTTCGAGTGGGAGCCTGAAGAGGGCAAGGGCGTGCGCATGATCTGGTCGGATGCTCCGTGCTGGTCGAATTGCTGGCAAGGCGGCAACGTCTTCCAGGAGGCCATGCGCGACCCCGAGCTCGACTTCATCTTGGTGCAGCACCCCTGGTTCGAGAACGACACCAAGTTCGCTGACATCATCCTGCCCACCAACACGTTGTTCGAGACCGAGGATTTCAATGTTGACGTGCGCAGTGGCCAGTGGAATGCCATTGCGTATGAAGGCCAGGCAATCGATCCCATCGGCGACACGCGCAGCGATTACGAGGCCGTGTGTTCGGTTGCCAAGGCACTCGAGAAATTCGGCGGTAACTACGAGAACCTGTATGAGCGCTACACCCAGGGACGCGATGTCATGGGCTGGATCGAGAAGGGCTTCCGCGAGTCCGGTATCGAAGATGGCGAGCATGCCGACTTCGAGCAGTTCAAGGAGGACCGATTCAAGCTCTTCCCGACGCGCGAGGATTGGGAGGACATGCCACATGGCCTTATAGGCTTCTACGAAGACCCCGTGGGGCATCCGCTCTCTACGCCGTCCGGACTGATCGAGTACTACTCCGAGTCACTGGCGCAGGTCTTTCCCGATGACACGGCGCGAGGTCCCGTCGCGCGCTGGATCGAGGAGCCGCTCGACGGACATGACGATCGCCTTTCCAGCCCGCGTGCGAAGGACTATCCGTTCCTGCTCGTCACCAACCATCCGCGTTGGCGCGTGCATGCCAATCATGACGACATCCCCTGGTTCCACGAGTTCACGACGGGCAAGGTCACCGGTCCCGATGGCTACCTGTACGAGCCGCTGTACGTGAATCCGATCGATGCTGCCAAGCTTGGCCTCGAGGATGGCGATATCGCCGCCCTGTACAACGAGCGCGGCACGGTGCTGGGTGGCGTCATCATTTCCGAGCGCATCATGCCCGGTTGCGTTTCCCAGGATCATGGCGCTCGCGAGGACGAGATCGAGACTGGCGTTGGCGGCTTGGATCGCGGCGGCGCGAACAATCTGATATGCCCGTCTGCGACGACATCCAAGAACTGTGCTGGCGAGGTGACCAACAGCTATCTCGTTGGCGTGAGGAAAGTCGATGTCATCGAGATGGCCAGGGAACGTCCGGAGGAATGGGGCCGCGCATACGATCCCGATTTCGGCCAGATTCCCGATAGCTGGATTGTGGAGGGCTAAGAATGAAAGCATTTGTTATTGACGTTGCCAGGTGCAACGGCTGCATGAATTGCCAGATTGCCTGCAAGGACGAGCATTGCGGTACCGATTGGCTGCCCTATGCCGCCGAACAGCCCCTGACCGGACAGTTCTGGTGCAAGGTCGAGGAGAAGGTGCGTGGCAGCGTTCCCAAGACGCGCATCACCTACGTTCCGCACATCGGCGGTCAGAGCGACGCGCTTGCCGCGGCGGCGGGCGACGCCATCGTGGAGCGCCCCGACGGGCTCATGTACCTCGATCCCGAGAAGGCCAAGGGACGCAAGGACCTTTGCGAGTTCGAAGGCGTGTACTGGAACGAGGCGCTCCAGATTCCGCAGACCTGCACGGGCTGCGCGCATCTGCTTGATGATGGCTGGGAGGTTCCGCGTTGCGTGGACTCCTGCCCCACCAAGGCATTGCGCTTTGGCGATGTCGCGGATCTCGATCTCGATGGTGCTGAGCAGCTCGTCGAAGGCTCGCGCATCTGGTACCGCAATTTACCCAAGCGCTTCGTGACCGGTTGCGTCGTCGACTTTGACGCTCGTGAGGTTGCCATCGGTGCCGACGTGAAGCTCGTGAGTGCGAGCGGTAATACGGTTGCCGAGCAGAAGACCGACGAGTTTGGCGATTTCATGTTCGACCAGGTCGAGCCCGCCGCTTATCAGGTCGTCTATCAGGTTCCCGGCAAGACGGCCAAGACCTATGACGCTGATGCGACCGAGCTCGACGTGAACATTGGCGACGTGCCCGTAGCGTAAGTTCCGCTGTCATGTTCCACGGAGGGGGCACGGGGCGCAACGCTTCGTGCCCCCTGTCGTAACCAGGCAAATACGCGGACTGCTTACTCGGTTTTGAGGAGCGAAGGAGATTTCTATGATTAGCGACGAGTACGTAAGCGCGGTCGATCTGGCCGCCGATATCAAGGACATGAAAGTGTCTCCCTCGGAAGTAATAGAGGAAACCATCAAGGCGATTGACGAGCGCAATCCATCTATCAATGCCTTCGTATACACCAATTACGATGAAGCGCGTGCCAAGGCGCGGGAGGAAGACGATAAGCTGACTCGAGGCGAGGCTCATGGCGCTTTCTTTGGTATACCGACCGCCGCGAAGGACTTTATTCCCGGTATACCGGGATGGCCGGGAACGACCGGCGGCGTCAAGGCCCTCTCTCATATGATTGACGACCATTGGGGTAGCTATACGGGCGCGATGAACGACGAGGGCGCCATCATGATCGGCAAGACCAATGCTCCGTCATTCGCGTTTCGCGGAACAACCGACAACAAGATGTTCGGCCCCACGAGCACCCCGTTCAAGCCCGGATACAACTCGG
>OGPU01002614.1_pt1 | contig 12389 bp, 9 predicted proteins | sample 1552991 | NCBI WGS metagenome assembly OGPU01 (sample SAMEA2580296, study PRJEB22360) | human gut metagenome | biome: human gut; feature: human-associated habitat; material: faeces | place: Denmark | collected 2008/2010 | reverse complement strand
CTTTTAAGGAACTTTTATTATGTAGATATATAATTTTATTAGTTTTATATAAAAAGTCAAATTTAGAGCCATTATGTTCCAAATTTAGATATTATTTATTTTTATATAGCCTATAATAAACTTGATAAAAACTTTCTTGTTTCTTTTCTTCTCCATATACTTTTACTATTTGATCTTTTGGTATTGCCTTTTTAGTTTTTACATAATCATCATTGCTATCATAGAAAAATTCATTTTCTGGTTTCACTTTTATTTTTAAAATATATCCTCCCTCTTCTGGTAAATACCATCCTGGGAAAGTATCATTATAACAGGTTATACCTTTTTCTACTTCATAACCTATATTCTTAGATTGATTTGATTTTATATAACCTGTTTTCATAATATTATAATATTCTTCTTGTGACACTGCTCTATATACATAACCTACATCTACTTCTTTATAAGTATCATCTGTATATGGAAAATCATAACCTACTCTTTTTAACTTTCCATTAGAACTAACTTTCTTATTTGCATAACTATATCTATCCTTAGTATCTTTATCAATTTCATCTTTTAATTTCCAATATTCATCAGTTTCTGGTTTTATCATATTATTACTCCTTTATGAAAAATTAATTATTGCTATTACTTCATCTTCATTTTCTGTGTACTGAATTGCTTTTCCAATTATTTTACCTACATTAAATCTATCCTGAGGGTATCTAACAGCTTTTGCTTTTCCTGATTCTTCTGAAGATATTAGTAAATCACCTATATTAACTTGGCCACATGTTTTTACTGTAGCTATCCCTCCAATTATAACAGATATTGTAGTCATAGCTGTTGTTTCTTCATTTATACCATTAAGATAATATTCAATATTACTTTGTTTAATAGAATCTCTTTCTGCAACACCAATTACAAATTTTGATTCTTCTTCTGAGCAAACTGTTACTTTATTATCTTCAGGATTTATAGCAATTAATTCACCTTTTTCAATTATTTCTGATGGCTCTGATTTCTTAAAAGTTGCTATCATATTTCCCATTATAATTCTCCTTTCATTTATTATTGAGATTTCCAATCTTCTGTTGTTGAAGTCTTATTCATATTATTTTGTAATAGATCCCTATCATTACTATCTATCAATCCATCTTCATTGATATCATATTTTTGATTTTCAGCTGTTACTTCTTCATTTACATGGTTATTCAACTCTGTTAAGTCATTTGAATCTACAACATCATCACTATTTACATCTCCTGCTGTTAAATTAATATCTTGTATTGTTACTTCCCTACTTGAAGATAAATCTATATTTGTAATTGTATATTTTAAATATCCAGGTTTTACAAATCTTAATACATATTTTAATGTACCATCATCAGGTACTTGTATTTCATAACTTCCATCTATTTCTGTTACTCCAGAAGTTACTACATTTAAGTTACCAAGTACAAAGTCTTCTTGTTTATAAACTTCATATTCAGATTTATACCTATCTTTATAATTTTGTGTTGTTATCTTTCCTTTGATTAATTTTTTAGATAATTTATTTATATCTTCTGTATCTTGATCTATTATGTCTTGAGTTATTTTCTTTTCATCCCTTTCAGCATAATCAGTTATACCTTTCATAAGCACTGATAATTGTATTCCAGACACTTCAGTAAGTTTATTTAATGTATCTTCCATAGCCATATAAATAGATGATCTATCTATTGCATTATTTATTTCTAATGAGGTTTCTGCTGATACTATTGTTATTTCCCACATAACATCAATTACCGTTAATTCATCTTTATAAAATCTATCAAAATTTACTCTAGCAACACATGAATTCCCAGATTCTGAAATAAATAAACCTGCCTCTCCAATTGTCATATAAGTATAAAAGTCATGTGGTACATAATGCTTTATTATAAGTTTAGCATAATGATTTGTTGGTTTATATTCTATTAAATTTCTTTGTGATATCCTCATTCTTGGCCAATTAGTAAATTCTGTTAATAATCTTGAATCATTAAATGTTGGGACAGTAGTTATACCAACATCACCACTTGATGCTATATTAGAACCCATTGCAAAATAATGTGGTATGTAATCATCAAGTAAAGCCCTTCTATTTTCATTTATAACATCACTATCACCACTAGAAAATTGACCATCAATTGCCCTTATCAAAGTAAGAACTAATTGTTTACTAACTATATTATGTCTTTTTATTGTTTTTATAACTTTTCCTGTTTTATAATTTCTAAAAGTTAAGGTAACATTAGTATTTGATTCCATTGATGTTCCTCCTTTATTATAGTTTATCACACAAATAAAGCTGCTAAGTTAATAACAGCTTTATATTTTATTATTCTGTTTTCATTGGCATCATATTTTCTTTTCCATCTACTCCACCATTTCTCATAAACTCTTTATATTCCATATCTCTTTTTCTTTTATTTATACAGTTATTACACCAATGAGACCACTTTGCATAAAATTCATCATCTAGTTTTTCTTTATTACATTTTATACATTTTCTCATTATTCTTACCCTACTTTCTCAGTATAATTATACTATATTATTAAAATTATAAATGCTTTTTATAGATTATTTCATCATATTTGCCAAAGTATGCATTTTCCAAATATAGTTTCTACCAGGAAAATCTTCATCATCTTCTAGTGCTGTAATATATTCTCCAATTATAGCAGTAAATTCTGGTAAATCTATACCTTTATTAAATTTTACTTTATTTCTAGATGAATCATATTCTCCCCAACCATTTACTGCATTAAAGCAACCTGTAATATCTTTATAAGGTAGATAAAAATCATCTGCCATTATGTAGTCTCCTACATTTACCTTCTTAGTTATCTTATTAAATAATGGATAAGCTTTATTTATTCTTTCAGTCAATGTATCTAATGTATTATAATGAGAAGCCATAATATATTCTCCTCTTACTACTGAGAAAACATCTGGTACTATGTTTACTACCATAGAAGATGACCAATCAGACCAAGGATCAGCTACTGTTTGATCCATTCCCTCATATCCATATTTTTTCTTTATTCTTACCTTATATGTATATTGTGTTCTATTTGGATAATTAGAAGCTAATGATGGATTTATTGCTAACTTAGCCATATGAAATAATTTTGTTAATGAGAATATTGTAGGATTACTTGAAAAAGATAATATTACTCCATTTATATCTATTTCAACTCCACCATATTCATAATTCTCTTTTATTGTTTTATCATAATCATTGTAATCACCATCTTCTGGTAATGTGAATAATACTCTATAGTTTTTATTAATCCATTCAGATCCATTAGTTGGATATAATAATTTAGGTGGCTGTAATTTAGTAACTACAGATGGAAATTGATCTTTTAATGCTGGACCATAATGCTTTGATCCATCTGTATGCTTATAATAAGCTGATATCTCTATTACATTATTAGTACCAAATTTAATACTTGTAGAATTTACTGTTAAATTACCAGATCTAGTTCCTCTTGGTACTGATACATCATATTCACTTACTGTTGATTGATTTACCCCAGATCTGATTATTACTCTATAACCATCTACTATACCCTCTTGATGTTTTCCATCATTTGGCCATGTCCAATATACATATATTTTAGTATTACTATCTTTTTCTACTACTGAATTCTTTTTAATTATTGTACCAGAGGCGTTGTTTAACCTATATCCCGTTTCTGGTGCTGCAGGCCATGCTGGAGCAATTATAGGAGTATATCTTACCTTTACTTTTCTTATCTTAGTAACACTTGATATTGAACCATCATCAGCATGGGATTTTACTACCTTTAAATCTACTTCCTGACCATCTGTATCATAAGATGAATTATATGGTACTGCTTTCATTATTTGAGAAGAAGTTATTGTAATATTGTTTGTATAATTAGTACCTGAAGTAGTTGAAGTAGATATTTCTACATTATTTAATGTTATTATTAATTTATGTTTATCACTTGTTGTTTTAGTTTTTCCTCCTGAAGCTCTTGATGAAGATTTTCCATCATTTACACAAGGTCCTCCTCCAAAAGCAGCATTGAAATCATTGTTAGCATTTACTGCATTATCGGTATTCATATAGTTTGATTCATATGTACCATTTTGATTTACCTTATAGGTAATATCATCTAATGTTGGTGTAGTATATGTATATAATGTAGCAGAATCTGTTGCACTAGATGGAATACTGTTTTCCCTTTTTACTACTATTTGATAATTGCTTCCTGCTTTTACATTATTATAATCTGATGGCTTATAATCTCTTCTTCCTGAGTTATCTCCTGTATTAGAAGAATTACTTCCACTACCATTTATTGTTTGACTTGTTTTTGAACTTTGATTTGATACTTTATTCCAAGTAAACCAGGCAGACTGTGAATCATATCTTGATATAGGACTCCAATCTTCTAATATAATTGATGCTTTTTCCATTGCTGCTGGATAATCCATTGAAAAGAATTCAAACTCTGTATAATCAGAATTAACAGTACATCCTGAATCTGTGGGTGTACCATAACAACAAGCATATAATTTAAGAGTCCCTTTTGCTTCAGCGTTAAATTCAAAATCAAACTCAAATGTTGATGATGGATTACTATTTGTTAAATGGGGTTTCTTTTTTACTTCTTGTGATTGACCACCATTATATTTACCCCTAATAGCATAATTAAAACCAAACTTAGCACCAGCTCCAGTTTTCATTGTTAAAGTAAATTTTCCAGAAACTTCTAATTTAGTTCCAGTTCTTTCACAAGTAAAATCCGCTGCCTCTATCCACATTGTAGGACCTGTATGTACTTGTGTTCTATTTATATGAGCCATTTATTTTACCTCCTATTTATTTTAGTTTACATCAATTTTCTGTCCAGATGTTGTTTCTGTATATTCTTGTATATTGCTATCAAAAAAGATATAACATAATTCTTTATCCCTATTTCTTCCATGTACATAACATCTACTGTAATTTCTATCTAGTGTTCTTCTCCATACCTCTATTTTAGATATTTCATATTCTGTACCAAGATCTAATACTAATGGAGAACCATTTGTTGAATATACAAAATTATTAGAATTATATGTAGCTGTCGTTGGATTACATCCATTTCTTACTAAAGCATTATTTCCATCCATTAATTTTATAGATTTTCCAGATGATATATTATTTCCATCTTTATCATATACATTTATTTTACATAGATGATTATTTACAATATCTGAAGAATCTGCCATAAATGTTTTTGTAGAAGTTTTAGTAAAATCAGTTGTATCAAATTCTGCATATTGATTAGTAGTAAATGTTATTGTAATAGTTTGATCTTCTTTTCCTTTTATATCAAAATAAGAATAATATTCTACAGTATCTACATTTACTCCAGATGTATTATATGTTCCATTTGGTAACCACCATGAAAAAGTATTATTTGAATTTGAATTTACAGAAACTGTTAATTTTATTGTATTATTTCTTATTCTTACTGTTTTAGAAGTTTTTATAGTCATACTTTGTATAGAAAACATATATAATGTTCTAGATATATGTCTTACAGAATATGTAAAAGTTCCTAATCCAAAATCAACTGTTCCTGATGATTTACTTGATAAATCACTTGTACCTTTACTATCTAAAACTATATACCTCATTGTTCTAGATAATTTTACAATATCATGTGGTCTTAATGTTTTCTTTGTTCCATTTTGAAAGATTGATGTAAATGGAACCGAATTTACTGTATTATTACTTTTTATTATATTCATTGCATTAGGATAATCATCCTTTTTAATGGTAACTGTTTTTGCTATAGCATTACTACAAGATGGTTTTATAAAAAGCTGTAATGTTTTATCTAACATTTTATTACTATACTGTTTTGTAGTATAAGAAAAATTAGTTTTAGACTTAGTTAACTCTCCAACCTTTTCTACCTCATATTGTGTATCTTCTCTTCCTAAAGCTAATACTATATTAGATTTATTATAAGCTTTTTCATTCCATGTTCCAGAAATTGTATAAGTACCATTAGTATTAGTTTTCACTGATAAATCACTTATATAATTTGATATATCTTCTAATATTACAAAACTATATGTTGGTGATGTTGTAGATCTATTCCAGTTATCAGTTACTGTTATCCTATACTCAATCCTATCTGTAGATACTGTATTAAATGATATAGTATTTGTAGACTGTGTTAAATTATTCCAAGTAGTTGAACCTGGATATCTCCATTGTACTTGATAATTTTTATATTTTGCATTATATTCATATTTAGCTACATATCTAATTGTTGCTGAAGTTGGTGATATATTGTCAGCATATACATCTGTTAATTCTGGTGGATTTCCTATTGTAGTAAATTTTGTATAAGATGAATAATTTTGCGTTATTCCATTTGTTGCTAACGTTACCACTTGATATTCAGTGTTTGGTAATAAGTTACTAAGTGTTTTTGCTCCTGATCCCGTTCCAATAGATGTTAATGTACTTCCATATTGTCCACCTATTATAAATGTTTCTATCTTCTGTATAGCCTTTCCTCCATTATCTGTTACTACTCCTGGTGTTACTGTTACTGATGCCTTACCTTGTATTGGGGATGTAACATTATAATTAGAAACTTTAGGAGCTGCTATAGTTGGTATTTCTGGATCTGTGTATACTAATACTGGAGAAGAGTAAACTGATCCAGCAGAATTTCCAGCATAACCTACTATATAATAAGGAGTATATCTAGAGAGACCAGTAAATGTCCCTGAAGTAGTTCCGTTTCTTATAACAGCTATTTGATTACCTGCTGAATCCCTAAGTACACAAGCTGGATCTTTTGTTACTGTCTCTCCACCCCAATCTACATCAAAAGCCATAGAGATTGAGGATGAAGTTTTACCTGTACATCTTACATTAGTTATTTTTGGTGGAGTTACACCAGATACAGCTATTGGACCTACTCCTGGCCACCATGTATCTATTGCAGCTAAGTTTGTTCCTAATGAAGAACCCCATCCAGTATATAATGTCATATATGGATTAATAGTCATAGATGTTGTTACAGTAAATGAACCAGATAATTCTGATAAGAACTGTGTCCAAGGACCTCCTGAATATATTGGTCCATATGGGCCATAAGTTTCTAATTCTATTCCTAATTCTGGTATTACTACAGAGAATCTTGGAGTTCTATAATCTCCCCATGCTGTTCTAGTACATTGAGCAGCCTTTCCTGAACCAGTTAATCTTATATATGTCCTTGCTCTAAATGAGTATGTATTTGGTCCAGTTTTATCAATATCAAATTCCCATCTACCTGCCCAATAACTAGATGTACCGGATACAGTTGGTAATCCATATTGCTCTCCTGAATAACTTGCCATATTGTTCCTCCTTCCAAATGTTCTTAAAATAAATTTTTAAGTTATTTTTAGTTTAAATAAAGAAATTATATTAGATTAATATAAAAATACAAATTTGACTGTGTTTCAAGTCAAATTTGATATGTTATAATTTTGTGTAATATATTTTAAAATTACTTATATTAAATATTGTTCCTACTTTAGCCATTTTAGAAAATGATGGATGAGAGGTTCCATTATAAAATTCTAATCTTATTAAAGAATAACCATCATCTTTATATAGTTGTATTGGGTAAGCAGCTAAGAATCTTGTTTGTGTTGTAGTAAAGTTTATAAATCTTATATTGTTATTTCCTAATTGATAATCTCCATTTAATGAATATCTACCTATTAATGATGATCTGTCTGCTGAATCTGAATTATATGGTATTATATTTTGACAATACTCAACATATACTTGATCTATTTGTTGGTTTGATGGTAATGGTACTATTAAAGACATTAGACTTTCTGATGAAACTGAGCCATTAGAATTTAACTTCATTGAAAATGAGTTCCCTGAAGTTTGCACTGTATATCTACTTGTGTTAAATGTAACATTACCTTCTGATTTTAATGATGTAAAGTCTATTTCTATTGAATCTGGAAATAAATTTCCACCATAAGCATTATCCTCTTCTGATGAACTTTTAAACCTTACTGGATCTACTCCAGGATACCATATATTAAGTTTTTCTAAATTAGCAGAACTATTTGTATTAAAGTTTGCTAACAAATCTGGATTTCCATACCTTATATTTCCCCAGATTTGTTGAATTGGTAAATGAGACTCTGAGTTTTTATCTGTTCCACCATTTTTCCATGAAGATCCATCCCAAGACTTTATATAATTAACATCTTTCCAATTTGAACTATAACCCTTTAATCTTGATGTTCTTGTATTATACATAGCTAATTCTATATCATTAATTCCAAAATCTATTCTATGATCTAACCCAGCTGTGTACCATTCTGAAGGAGATTTATAATGAGTTAAAGCAGCTACTATATTATATTTAGCAGTATTATATAGTCCAGTAAATACATAATTTTGTATTGGATTTATTGTTCCACTAAAGTTTACTGTATTTGCTATTACTTCTGTATTTGGTGAATAAGATAATGTTATATAAGATGGTGATTTATAAATCCATTGTAATTTAGTAACATCTGGATAACCAGTATCTGTAATTTTACCTTTTATGCCAATCTTATTTTTTCTTATATGATATATTTCTAAAGTCATTTGTGGTTTCTTTACTACTCTTATTGTTAACTCATATATATCTGAATAATAAATAGCAGAATCTGATACACTTCCTGTAGTACCTCTTATTTGTATATTATATGTTTCTCCTGGTTCTAAGCTTGATATTATTTTATCATTTTTATCATAATCAGACCAATATAAATCATAAGAAGAATCTGAAGATTTTTTATATCTATATTCCCAACCTGCATATACAGTCCAATTACCAGAATTCTCAGCATGTATTGTTAATGAATTATATGTGTTATTCCTTACACATTTTACATTAGTCATTGTACCTACATTTACTGAAGTTGATATTACTAATTCACTAGTATCAGAGTTTAAATCTAATCCGGCTGTATACCATTCTGATCCTGATTTATATTGATTTACTATTATAAATCCAACGTATTTTCTATTTATAGCTAAAGCATTTCCTTGATAATCCCTATTTATAGTTATTGTAGTTGGTGAGCTTGATGTTGCCACATACATATTTGATATTCTACCAGGATCTGTTGGTATAGTTGACCCTGCTGGTACCAATGCATAATATATTCTATTTGCATTTGGATAACCATTTGTGTATGAAACTCTTATTGTTACAGAATCTATTGTATTTGATAAAAACTCTATATCAGTTATTGTAGATTTCTTTACTACTCTAACTGAAATAGATGATGACCAATTAGACCATGCTGTGGTTCCATCTAATCCAGTAGATGTCCTTGCTCTAACCTGGATCTCATATGTACTTCCAGTTGTTAAACCTGAAATAGTTTGTGTTTGATTTGCAGAATCTGTCATAGTAGTCCAAGTTGAAGAACCAGATAATCTATATCTAATTTGGTACCTATTTACTGCTGGAGCATAAGTACCAGCTGTATTTACTTTTATATTTAAAGAATTAGTTGTATTATTTCTTACACATTGTGCAGAGGCTGTTCCTGCTTGTGGTTTTGTAAAGAATGATACTGTATTTGACCATGATGACCATGCTGTAGAACCATCCCCACCTGTACCAGTTCTAGTTCTACCTCTAATATCATATTTTGTATTAGGAGATAAACCTGTTAAACTAAATGAATTACTTGATTGATCTGCCTTATTTATCCAACTAGAATCTGAACTCTTTTTATAATTAAGATCATATAAATTTATATTAGGATAGTTAGTTGCATTCTTAGTTACAACTGCTGTAGCTGTAGTAGATCCTCTTGCAGTACAAGCAACTGTTGGTTTATTCGCTAATGGTTTTGTCCAAAAATATATACCAGATTTATAACTACCCCATCCTGTTTCATTATGTGCCCTTGCTCTTACTTCATATCTAGTATTTGGTGTTAATCCTGTTAATGATCTGCTATTTGATGTGACTTCTCTATCTGACCAATTTGAATCTCCTACTTTTCTATAACCAAAAGTATATTTATCTATAGTACCACCTTTATCATCAAATGTTCCAGAAAGAGTAGCACTAGTTGTAGATCTATTAGATATTGTTATATTAGAACAGGTAGGAACATGAGGAATTATTCTAACAGCACCACAATATACTCTACCTAACCAAGTTCCACCCTGTGTTTTAGTATTAACCCAACAATATAAGGTATCCCCTATTTTTAATCCATATTGACTCATAATAGTAGACATATTTATCCAGCTCATTCTTCCATAATTTTGTGTAGCACTTACTGAATATGCTGATCCTGAATTATTTGATGGATAACAGTCTACATTATGTGTTGATATATAATTTGAAGATGGATAACCATTTGATTCTCCAGACCAATCCCATCTGACTCTACCATCATTATACTCTGTTACTGTTCCTTGATTTACTGATCCTAAATTTGTATGTATAGCACCAATATTATTATTAGTGGCAGGTCTTGATGGGTCAGATGTAGTAAAACCTTCTGAATATACTACAACATTAAATAGTCTAGCACTACATCTACTATCTCCACAAGATATTCTTATTCTTACTGTATGATTACCTGCACCTAATGTACCTGAACAATTCCATGAGCCAGTTCCACCTATGCCACCTACAGTGAATGATTGCCAGTTAGATCCATCTACATCAACCCAACCTGTTATTGTATAACCATAATATCCCCAATACCCAGGTCTTAATGAATTAGTTAAAAAACCATTAATGCTAACTGATGTACCATTTACATTTACATTACATGATCCTTGTACTCTCATTCTTGGAGATGCACTGTAATGCCATTCTGAATATATTGCTCCCAAACTTATTCACCTTCTTATCTTTCAAATTTATTAATTTTAGTTTATTTTAAGCAATACACAAAAACAGCCTAATTAAGATATTAGACTGCTTATTAAAATTGATTATTCTTCTACATCTTCACAATGTGTTAAGATCTTATCTTTACCTATATAATAATTATTGTTATCTTCTACGATTATTTCATATACTGTTATTGGATCTTCATAATATCTTTTAATATAATTTCCAACTTTAAGTTCATTTCCATCTCTATCTATAAGTAAATCTTTTGTTCTTATATCTTTAGCATTCTTTATGCCTTCTTGAGTATAAAATCTATGAGATCCTGTTGCACTAATTTTATTTTTCTGAGTACTTATGTCATATATAAAGTTTCTATCATGAGAGATTATTTTAGTTATTTGTTTTAATTCTATTTTATTAGTTTTCTCATTTAATGATTGAACTTTATCTCCTACTTGAAGATTTTTTATCTTTTTATATTCATTATCCCCCATCCATACTATTGTATCACCAGTTAAACAGGCTACTCCACCACTATCCTTATATGTATTCCACTGATATACACCATCTTGTATACTAAAATAAAATTCTACATCTTCATTAAGTAATGTAAATTCATACATAAAACCAGAATAATCATAAATTGATGTGTAATTTACATAAAATAATTTATTATAATAACTTCTTCTATCTGCAGTTGAGTGTATATAAGCTTTTAATATTGTACCATTTTTAGATAAGCCATCAAGTAGATCTAATGGTGTTTTTCCTAATTTAGAATCTACAGTTGTTAAATAAGTTTTTAATTCACTATTTGATGGTGAACCATAATCATACGAACGTAAACCCCAGTTTGCTAAATCTGGTAATAAATTATCTATTTTATTTATATCCCAATTAAAAGTATCAGAACCAGAGTCAGAGTTAATATTTTTACCTCTTATATCACCAGTTACATTTAAGTCACCAATTATAGTTGTATCTCCTAATTGTGCCATTATCTTTCTACCCCCTTACTTTCTTTTTCTTTATCTATTTGAGCTTCTAACTCTGAAGCTATATCTCTTAAATCATCAACTAAACTTCTTAATAAATCATTTTTATCTTCTATATCGAAATAATTTTTAGCTAATCCAAATTGATATAAAGGATATTGGTGTTCTGTATCTATTATATGTGTTATTCCATCCTCTTGAATTTTTGATTTATTATAATATGATTTTACAATTTGTAAATGTGCATCATTTATTTTTATTTGCATAATATAGCCTCCTATATTTCTTTTAGCTCTTTTGTTTTAATAATTCCTGTTTTTAATAGTTTAAATATTTTATATCTATTATTTTTATCTCTTTTTTCTTACAAAAATATCTTAACTTTTCTAAATCTTTATCCCATAACCCAACCTCATACTTATTAGCCCATACAGAAGCATTTGAAAGTCCAACATAACCGCA
>OGPU01002610.1_pt1 | contig 12402 bp, 10 predicted proteins | sample 1552991 | NCBI WGS metagenome assembly OGPU01 (sample SAMEA2580296, study PRJEB22360) | human gut metagenome | biome: human gut; feature: human-associated habitat; material: faeces | place: Denmark | collected 2008/2010 | reverse complement strand
TTTCAAAATGAAGAAACACGAGAGAAAATCCGGATTGCCTTTGAACAGTCGGAAAAAGAGGTACAAGACCTTCATGTAAGGATTTCGGAGGGAATCAGGACCACACAGCGCTTAAACGAAACTCTGCCAGAGGAACAAAGAAAACAGATTGGTCAGAAAAAGGGAGCTACTTTTGAGACGAAAAAGGCAAAGGTGATGAAGGAACGAATACAGAAGATGGCAAAAGATTTTGATGGCAGTATGAAGGATAAAGAGGTGATTGAGATACTCGGTATCAGCCGAAATACATATTATAAATATAAAAAGGAAGTATTACTCAGAAATATTAGATAATAATCTCTCATATAGGAATAATATCCACATGGAAGATAGTTCATTGGAACACTGAACTTGATACAATATCATAAGTACGCACTATCTACCACTTACGATCGAGATATCGGTAGTACTTTCTGGCAGATGCATAATGTTTTCAGAAATCTCAACAACCTGCTGGCATGGAAGAGAACCTTCCGAGATATGCTCCAAACAGGCTTTGCGGATACGTCGAAAACGATAATAATAATTCGATTTGGAGATGCCCTTGGTATCTCTACCATCATATCGGAAGGACGGTTCTGGCATTCTTTGACCAACTGGGCCCATTGCTGCAAACGATAGTCAGCAGCAACTGCTGTAGTAATAGAACTCATAGAAAATGCCTCCTAACCAGTCCTAAAAGTTGAGTACTGAACTTTTAAGACGTTTAATAATCATAGGACTATTATGCACTGGTTGGAGGTAAAATCCAGATACGGACTATTTACCACTTACGTTTAAAAAGAATTTATTTGAACATCTCTATGAAAGTTGAAAAAGATGGCAGGCAACTAGAAATTTAGTTGCCTGCCGATTGATGAATTTTATACGATTTTCCATACTCATCAATTCAAATAATTACAATTCAACCTGCTTAAGTTTATTCTTATTCGAAACAAAAACTTCTGGATATACATTTCTTGGATGTCTCTCTTCCACTATAGTAATAATGACAGTCCCTCCTTTTTCTAAACAAGACAGTATCTTTTCATATTCATCATAGTTGATGAAATCATTAGGATAACCATAGAAAGCAAATAGACAATTAGTAGCAAATGCAAAACTATCATACTCTTCATCGTTATTTTTTGCTTTTCTAAATTCTGATTCTTGAATAAAAATCTGACGTCCATCATTTATATCTGCATTTACAAGAAACTCCACCTTCATGATATTCTCCTTTCTAATGCACTATTTCCATTTTTTTATAGATTGAATCTTGTTTCTTAACTTCTTAATTTTATATTTGCTTTATTTGCGTAAGCTATGATTTCGGCAGTGGATTTTTGTCTTGGAGTCATCTAAGATATCCGCCATGAGAAAGAAATTGTGCAATCATCAGGGCATCCCTTGCATCTGTTTTTATCCTGTTGCTAAGTCCTATCATATCAAATGTAACAAAATCTTTCACAGAATACTTCTTAGAACAAATTTTATTCTAAACTATATTCCAAAATGTTTTCTGGCTGCATTTATTCTGTTGTCTATTTCTATTTCGCATTCTTTCTCTGACATAGTATTTACATCCCACATATGAACTTTGAAAAGATTCTTCTCTCCATCATTCCAATAGCGTGGTCTTCTAGTAAAGACATTTTCTACTGGAAAAATATCCATCTTATCTGAAATACCTGCATCTTCTAATTTCTTTTGTGTTATTGCAATAATTTGTTTGTTTCTTTCTGTTTTATTCATAATAATCCCTTTCCCATTTGGTACCAAATTTAATTTATTTCCGGATAAAGTAATTATTGCATGAATAAAAAATATTTCACGGAAAGATATTAATAAGGAATTTTTCCCTCAATGACACTTTCTATATTAACCCCTCTCATACACCTTCCTTTTAAATGAAGAGAAGATAAGAATAACTCCTCTAACCATGTATCTAAATATGCATCATTTACAGTACCTGTGAATTTTCTGAACTCGTTATTTATGAAATCAGCATACCTATTAAACGCCCGTAATTTGTCATACTCACCATACATATTAGCTCTTAACAATGGAGCATAAAAATGAACTATGAATTTATCATATGTATCAAATGGTTTTGAGAACTTTGGCTCAACATGATTCTTCTTACTGTAATAAATATAGGTTGCCAATGGAATCTCAATACAGTCAAACTCGTACGTTCTTCCTTTTTTCAATTCTTGCAAAAATGGAGATTTTCTAAACTGCTGTTTTATTTTTTCGTAGGATTTATCCAAAGTCTCATTAGACATCATAGCATATGCTTTTGCAACATCTTTAAGTGTGTATTTCTCCTTCTGTTCGGGCTTTATCATTTTTGATAATTTATCCACACTCCCAGGCTGCATGGTAATAATGTTAATTGGATAAAAATTTCTAATATAAGCGTTTAAACAATACAAAAATATATTCTTATAGGGATTATCATTTTTTCCCACATAGTAATACTCTGAGTGATTAAATGATTTCGCATACTTTGCTACTCTTTTTCTATAATATGATATTTCTTTATCAACAACTTTATCAAATTCGTTGACTCTAATAAATTCATCTTCATATTCACCACTAAAAATCAAATCTACCGCAACATATAATTCATTTATAAATGTAATCCACCATTTATCTAGTTGGGACAAAAAGTGAGATAAATCCTTCAAGTTTCCTGTCAAACTATGATTTCTTGCTAAATCCATAAGTTCAATTTGTATCTCTTTTGCCCGATTAGTTCTGCAAATTTCTTCATAGCGTTTTCCCTTTATCTCGGTTTCATAATATTCCTTGGTTTTTTTACTATAATAAAATAACTGCTTTTTCAGTTCTTCCTTTCCCTTCTGTAATTCTACAAGCCTTGCAGGAGTTATCCCCTTATTATGGAACTCTACAAATATCTTTTCTATTTCTCCATCTCTAATTTCCTCAAAGTTAAATGCAGAAATAAAATTATTATATTCTCTCATAAAAGTATCCATCTCCGAATACCATACATCATCCTTTGTGACCTTTAATATTCTTCTCAAATACTCTTTTTTACTCTCCATTACTAGCTCCTCCATATATTAAAAGTAGCCAGACATCTAATGTCCAGAGCTACGCAAAAAACTTGTTATAATTTTGCTCTATTTTATCTACCAAACAGCTTTAATCTTTGTGCTAGGAATATTGTTGCACTCATAAATTATTTTTGAATAATAAGCCAGAACCATCATATGAGTACATTGTATTGTTGTTCAGTCACCATAAAATCTTTTCTTGATACTCTTAAAAGGCAATCATTCAAAACTGGAGGTAGCGAAAGTTCAATGATCAATTGTACCACTGTTTCTAATGTTATATTATCAGGATTAATCTTTCTCTTTACGTTCTTTTATTTTAATAAAAGAGCCATCCTCTTTCCACAATAGTGTCCAAACCTTATTATCTCCTTTATAAATATCTTGGTAAGATACGCCAAAGTCTTTCCAAAAAAATTCTAATACCTGTGCATATACTTCTTGATTCCAAGGCGCATATCCAAAACCTGACATTTCTTGTGAAATAATTTGACTTGGTAATTCATTTTCATTGTTCATAACCATAATATAAGCCGGATTTCTCATAAAAAGGCTACTTTTATAAACAAATCTTGCACAAATTTCTCGAAATTGCATAATATGTAATTCATGTTGTAACAACTCATTCATATTCTCATTTTCTTTAAAAAATTCTCCATTAAATCCATTATCTTGCAAATGAGCTATTATTCCAATATCATTCAAGTGCATACAAAATACTGGAAAATTAAACGCATCGTATCCCCAGTAAGGATTCTTACAATCTGGCTGTATTTTAAATGTAAGCAAACTATATGGTTTCTTTATATACTCCGTGTTTTGAACAATGCTAATAAGAAAAATATATTTCATATGCAGTTCATTTAATATCTCATGAGAAACTATATAACCTCCATCTTCATTTCCTCGTTCTTTCAATAACATGGCTTCTTTATATAGCATTCCATATGATAACTTATTTAACCATTGGAATATAATATTCTTATTTAAATTTTTAAAACACTCATATCCACCCTCAACAGCTTGTCGCATTGGTTTTTCTATTTTAGCACTCATAATCTCATTGCATTGTTTACAGCATGGAACCTTTAAATTCCTATAATTTATAAAGGTTCCATTTATCAAACTTATTTGCTGGTTAAATAAATTAAATTTTCTTTGTAACCATTTTGGATATATGTGTTCTTCTGTTGCATTTTCAGCTGTAAGTAATTCATCACAAACAAAACACCTATCTATTGAAAAGCTACGTTTTTTCTCTAAAATATTTCTTTTTTTATTGTTCAATTTCTTCTCCTAAAATATAGATTATTATTACATATATTATAAAAGTATATGTTGTAACTATCAATATATAATATCAATTCTATTCTGCTGCTAGAGATTTATTTATTCAAGTGTAGCTCGCTTTATAATAGTTTTTTTATTCTTCTAAGTAAAAAATTCATACTAATATTGGATAAGTTTATTGACGAACAGGGGTGATGCAAGAACAGTCATTATCCCAAAATGCATTTTAGGAGGTAAAATTTTAATGCACTCATTGCTTTTTCAAGAGACAAACCCATAGTATCCATAAGATTTTTACCATCTTGATTTCAGCATCATAGATTTAACCGTTGTCACCAGTTCTGATTCTTGCAATTATTTCAGCAATTCCCTTTACCTTATCATTTCACCTTCTTACAAATTGACATTTCCATAGCTACATGATAGTATAATTATAGAAAAAGAGTGCTACCGATAGACGGTTAGCCCAGCATTATTGTATCAAAATAGCCGCTTAGTTTGCCAGACTGGGGCGGCTATTTTTGTGGTTTATTATTATCCTTACCGAATGTGTATCCGGCGCAAAAGCAGGTTAAGCCGAAACTCACTACTGCAATAAAGTCCAAAATACTCATTGGCTTAGCCCTCCTTTCCAACGGATTCCCTTGCAGGTTTCTATGTAATCAGAGGGTCACAGTCCCTCTGTTAAAGGACTAACCGCCTACCGTTATGGTAACACCCATGTCCAGATTATAACATATATCCTTTATCGTCACAATATGTCATTTTAGTCCCCACAATTTACATTATACTATTACAGAAAAAGAACCCACACCATCCGGCATGAGTCCTTAAAAGAATCGAATTCTTTTTTTCCTTATTTTACTTTCAGTCCTTTGAAAATCTTCACATAAACTTTCTTCATTTTCTTCGGCACCTTGATAACCATCTTTCTGCTGATACCCTTAAACGCTCTCTTACTAGCCGTTTTCTTCGTAAGCAGCACCGACTTGATAGTTAAAGCTCTTGCATTTAAAGAACGCATTGTTGCTGATCTTCTTTATGTTGGTGCCGATGGTTACCTTCGTAAGCTTCTTGTTGCCGTTGAAAGCCTTTGTTCCAATCGATGTTACTTTATAGGTAACTCCATTCACCTTGATGACCGCTGGTATCGTCACACGCTTCGCTTTCTTGTTTGCCTTGATAAGGCTTACCTCTGCTCTGGCTTTTGAATAGAGTCTCTTTGTGGTAACAATTTTTCTCTCGTTGCATTGATTACATCCTTCTCGTCTTGAACCTCTGTATTCTTGTGTTTGATTACAGAGTTTTCTTTTGTCTTAGTTTTTTGCGATTCGTGGATTAATATATCACTTTCTGTTTTATTTTCAAGCCAGTGATTTTTATAAGAAATAAAAGAAAAAAGAAGTCCTAAATTCAAAAAAATATTCACAACAATGACAAACCACCATTTTCGTATACTTTTACCATTTATATCTCTTATAAAATCTATCAATAACCAAATAAGATTAAAAAGAACCAATCCCAAAATTAGAGAAATTGTTAATAAGCGATATATTGATGCTTTATGTATATTCTCTAAAACAGAACTTGAAAAAGACATACCACCGGTAAAAGAAAGAACAATGGATGCAAAAATACCTAAGATAGTAATATATTCATTCTGCATTTTCTTTTGTCCATCGCGGACTTCTTCTTTTAATTTTTGTGATTCTGAATTCAAGTGCTGTGTTACTTTAGCATGCTCTTGTTCTGATTCTTTCAAATGTTGCTGGAGATTATCAACAATTGACCTTGCTTTAGCTAACTCAGAAAGTGTTTCATCCGATATACGTTTAGTATAATTTATACGACTGATATCCAAATTAGTATGATCATATAATTTTATGATTTCTTTACTAATATCAATAAGTTCATTATGATCGTCTTTATTCTGTGGAACATAGCCGTTTTTAATTGTCTGCATATTTTGTGCTAATATATCCAAATTACCAATTGAAGAATCCCCCTCAATTAAAGTCAGGCAAGCAAAAATATCTGAATAATAATGACGAAAATTTTCACTATCCGTATTAAAATAAATAGATTCTAAACGTAAAAAATAATCACTTCTGGATTTAGAATCTTTTAATACATCCTGTGATTTGCTTAATTCAATAAGGATTTCTTGTAATAATTCTCTTTTTTCTTGTTCATTTAATATTCTCATTACAATTATCCTCTAGCCTTTATCAGTTGTTTCGGAATAACATTATGATTTCCAAGTCCATTATTATAAATTTGAGCCCATGCCTTTCCAGGCATATGGGTGTCTTCAACCATATCCCATGGATTTAATTGACGCTTGTTTTCTATAATTGGATTTATAATGATTGCATAATCAGAATTCAAAATAATATTGTACTTCATTCGAATACTAAGTGCCCCAAAACCACAATATAAATAATACACTTCAGGAATAACTGGACCAAACTGCCATGCTTCAAACTCATCATTAAATGCGATCAAATCGCTTTTTAAAAAATCTTTTTGAATATAATAAAGTATTTTTTGTAATTGTAGATTAGAAATAGGATGTTTATCAATGGTACACTTATTTATTATATATTTAGCAATATCAATAGCTTTGTATGGCATATACATCCTCCTCTCAATTTTGATTATATGCATATATTATAATCATCTTTTATATTATTATAGCATTTTTTGTCAACCACATATATAGTATTCTCCCTCAATTATAAGCAATATATAGTACTATGCTATATATTGTTTATGTTTATTTTCTGTTTTTATATATAATATGTTTAAAATCAAAAATTTTTACAAGAAAAAAGAACCCATACCATCCGGCTTGAGTCCTTTAAAAAGAATCGAATTCTTTTTATAAAAAAGACTCACATCCGAAGATATGAGTCTTATCTATTTTTTTCTTGTTTAACTAATCCCTAATTTATCGAAAAAGATCTTATTTCTCTTTTGTGCATCGCTTAATATTTTATCATACGACAATATTTCAATATGAGCATTCCTATTTTTATGATATCTGTACATTCCTCTCTTATCTGGAGTATCTATCATGTCTTGATCAAATGCCAGTTCTCGCAATTTTGGAGTCAGATCACAGACAGCATACAGATAAAACTGTGTGTTTTCGCTTGTGAGTATTGGGCGCCCGTTTTTGTCTTTTATCTTATTTGTCCGTAAATCGCTTACATAATTTAACATCTGAGTCATAGGATTTTCTGCTGTCGTATAATCGTTTCGCATCGGTCTTTTTAACTCAAAGATTGTGATTGTCTCGTATACTCTTCCAGTATTTGGCTCATCAGATACTGCAACTGGATGGTCTAACATCATAATATCCGGACGATTCTTTTTTGGGTCATTATCAAATGGAATATCCGATGCAATATAATCGGCATAAGCCAGCTTTTCATCAATCAACCATAAATTATGTGATTGATACTCGATATCTTCCGATGTTTTTCTCATAGGATAAATTAGATTATGCAAGTACTCTTCTTTATTGTATTTTCCGAAATTTTCTGACTGTAACCCTAATCTTAACAATTCCAATACAACTTTCCGATGAGCAACATATTCAGATAAGGAGGCTCTGTTTGCTTCGCTAATTTTAGCAAACTGTGTTTGTAATTTCTTCTGATACTGCTCGTAGTTTATCACTCCTACCTGCAAAGCATTTATAATCTCTTTATTTTCTTCTTTTACCTGGTTTTCAAATTTCCGCTTAATCTTGTATAGTTCATCGTCCAGCTTTCGTTCTGTTAGTCCCGGAGATATCGCAGCAATCTCATTTGGCATATACTGTATTAAATGGCTATATTGTGGAGCCTCATTTTTTATATATGCTTTAATATATCTTTCTTTATTTGCCTGTACCGTAGAAAGATAATCTTCTAAGCGTTCTTCCACAGCAAAGACAGCTGCCTCCGTAATATTTTTGATGGAAATTTCGTCTTTATCCCCTTCATATGGGATAGCAAAAGAATCTCTATTATCATTTACATTTTCATCCAGATAATCTCCTGATACAATTCCTATATAATAATACCCCCTATCTGTATATATCTTTTTGCTCAAGTTGGTAATCATTTTATCCAGATCGATTTCCTGTACCTTTCGATCATTTGCAAAATAAAACAGCCGGTTTCCATCAAGCATGGAATCTTTTATAAAACAATGCAATATATGAAATGATTTGTCTATAACTTGGAAATCTTCCTCATTTTTATCACGGTCTATCATATTTTCAAACATTGTATTGATACAATATTCTGTATCTTCATCTTTAATATATATCTGTGGACACTCTGGAGACATAAGATAGATAAAACAATGATGCATGATTGTGACTGCTATCTTTTCTCCATCTCTAGGAACATTTTTTTGATATTCTGGCTTATAATTTTTCAACTCTATGCGAGTAAGATTATCTTTCGCTTGGCCGGTATCATATAAGGCATCATCAATATCTGGTTTATCTAAAGAAAAGGTAAATTGCCTTGTTTTCCATTCTCCATCTTGAATAAATATACTATTGATTTCCGCAGACTGGAATGTTTTAAGCCACGAAAAGCGTCCGATTCCCTTTCCACCTTTCGTTATACGATATGTCGAATCAGACTGCATAAAAGAGTTCATATTTTCCTTATTAAATCCTATTCCATTATCTGTAATGATGAATCCTGTTATATCATTGACATTATTTGTTATGCCCTCTACATGTAATCTTTCCTGTGATTCTCTTACAATTTGAATGTGTATCTGTCCTTCAAAAATTTCCTCCTGCATCCTGTCTTCGATAGCATAAATAGAGTTAACAATTGCTTCCATTAAAGGAAGTAATGGTTTTTTCTTTGGTAGATTAAAGTTTCTTACTCGTCCCATGAGATTTATCGAAAATGTAGCCATCTGTTCATTCCCCAATTCTTTATTTTTTACCATTATAACAAAATTCCTTTCGACATTCAATTTTCTAATTATTTTTATTATGTATAAACACATTGCATCATCGCTATATCTGTGGAGTTAATCCACACATCTTATGCTTACTATCATGGAATCGGATTCTTTTCATAAAAAAAGACCCACATCCGAAGATGTGAGTCTCGTCTATTTTTATCGCTCCGGCTCATCCCATGATTGTTGTGGATGCTGCAGGTTGTAGATCTGCTGTTTTAATTGTTGATTTTCTCGTTGATATTGGGAAAGTTCCCATTCACGGTCACGTAACTTTTTCTCTGTATCTGCTAACGCTTGTTCTGATTTTTCCAAATCCCGTGTTATGTCTCGGACACGATCTGTATTTTCTCCGTTTTTCTGGACTAATGCATCAATGCCAGCCTTTATTGTTGAAACATCGATCCCCTGTTTTTCTACATCCTTCCGCAAACCTTCCATCCGGATCGACTCATCGGTATTATCGTCTTTCTTCTGTTTCTTGACAGAAACTTTTGCTTTGATCTCCTTTACGCCATCAGCTGTAAAGGAATATATCCTATTAGATTGTTTCCCATGTTTGATGGTCTCCGTTTTCATGGCATCATCAGAGCGGAACACCGGGTCCGCAAGGCTGTATCCCTCCCGTCCGTCTGTCTGTAATACAAAGAATTCCCCAGCATTTTTATCTAAGGCAAGATAGCCTTTTCCACTCTCATCGGTGGTGACCGTACCAAGGATCTAGGATTCTTTCAGGGAAGAAACGTATTCCTTACGGAGATTTAAGGTGACAAGGGTGGTAAGTTTTTTTACGAACCGCAGCAAGTTCATCACTTGTGATACCCTCTGTATCGATCACCGTAAAGACCGCCCCGGATTCTGCCGTTTTCTCATCGGGTTTATCTGGATTTTCTACAAGGTTTTTCTTGATAGATAATCCATTCCCCTCACTATAGTCTGTCCGAATGATAGATATGGTCGCTGTTTTACTGTCTCCCTCATAAACTTTTCCATCGGCATCGACACGTATGGAAATATCATCTGTATAAGAGTATCCTTCTTCGCCATCTGTCTGATGGATCGTATAGGAACCTTCTGGAAGGACAGACAGGTCTATGATCCCGGCATCATTTGTCGTCACTGTCATCGGGAACGCCGGCTGTGTCCCGCCAGCATCTCCCTTTGTTTCACCGGAGGCACCGGCAGTTGTTCCCTCTTCTGGAGCATCCGTTGCCGTTGTTGCCTTGGCCGCTTCACCTTTATTATCAGAAGAAAGCTGTGTGATCTAAAATACTGCCCCTTTTTCCGGTGTTTTTTCTCCGGTCCTGGCATCTAACTTATATTTTAATAAAACACAGGCATTGGTATCGACAAAGCTGAACGCATATTTCTTCTGGCTTAAGGTGTCATTGATGGTGACATCGGCAGGGTCAGCAAGGGTATACCGGGAGTCCCTGGCAGTCTGTAACAAAGTGTACGTCTTATCATATGTTAATTCTTTATTCCCATTGTCTTTTGTGACGGTATAAGTCCCTTCACCGTTTGCATCCGTTGTGATGGCCTTGCTGCCCGCCACATACTCCTGACGGGATTTCTGTGTCGTTAACTTTTCAAGATCTTTTTGGTAATCTTACTGGTATCAAGGACAGTAAAGACTGCATTTGCCTCCGGCGTTTCTTTTTCCCCTTTTTCCTTGATGTATTTTTTGCTCTTTAACTGTACGCTGTTCTTTTTGTAGGAATAGGTTACTTCATGTCTGCTTGAAATGATAGCCGTCCAGTTTGCATAATAAGTTATACGCAAACTGATTTAAAAAACGAACGAGAAATATTTTTCTTCTGAATCAAGATAAAAATTCGTAAGAAAAATTCCCTCTTTTTGTTTTTATAACAGTAATAATTTTCAATTAATTTTTCGATTCTTTATTAAAACTCTATCTAAAAAGCTCCCTATCTAACTTGAAATTATAACAGTATCGCATCTCATGGCATAAAAAATAGAGATATGTGAAACGTAATCTATATAAATGTAATAAAAAGATATTGCGATAAGAGAAAACTCAAATACATATGCACCTCTATATATGCGATTTAAAGACACTTATATATTTGTGGTTAAAATACACTCTTATATCTGTGTTTTAAAATGCACTTATATAGCTGTGATAAAAATACACTCTTATAGCTGTGGTTTGAAGTTATTTATATAGATATATATAATCAAGAAAACTATTCTTTGCATAAAAAATGCTAATCCAAACTGTTAACAGCTTAAATTAGCACTTTCTTATTAATGGCTTATCTAAAAAATAAACTTTTGTAAATAAAAATGTTTTCTAGTTTTCTTCAATTTAATAGAGAGATTTTACTTAAATGACCTCTTCCCCTATCAAATTTCTTATCTGGTCAGGTGTATGTCTGGACCAAAGCCCACCACCCTTACCGATTAACTCCCCGATAGTATTAACAATAATATAGCCTTCCAGTTTTTCGATATCCTGCTTTGCACATACAGCGTAAACAGCATAGCCATCTTCCCATTTTACGCCATATATAGCCTCAGAAAAGCTACCTCCCATCGCACGAATCATTTTTCTTCCGGCAGAGATACCGGCTGTTACGTTACTAAAGCCATCTGCTTTTATTTTATCTTCATTATATCCTTCAGCAATATAATAAACACCATTTTCACGCTTTTCTAAATATTTTCTCATGAGAAAACTATCCCCTTTCTAAAAAAATTAAAATTTACGAACAAGAACATCTTCAGCCCTCAAATTTTCTCCCGGAAATTTAATCCAAAGATAGTCATTCCAACTAACGCCATGAGTTTTTTTGACAATTTCCAATGGATCATAGTCTTTTATTCCACGAGCTACCAAGAGTTCCCTGATATCTGGTCTACTAGAATCCCAACAACGCGTTTTCAGGCATTCATATGCTTGCTCTCTAGTAATCGTTTTATTTGGAAATAAGCGTTTAACTGGACTATCTGTATAAGACTTTACATATACATTCATTCTTTCTGACCATACTTTGGCAGTTCTTTC
>OGPU01002609.1_pt1 | contig 12404 bp, 13 predicted proteins | sample 1552991 | NCBI WGS metagenome assembly OGPU01 (sample SAMEA2580296, study PRJEB22360) | human gut metagenome | biome: human gut; feature: human-associated habitat; material: faeces | place: Denmark | collected 2008/2010 | reverse complement strand
AGAAGCCATTGCCCCCAATAAGGCATATTTGTGGTCTCGGAGCAAGTGTTGGATGTGAGCGCATAAAGCGAACATTCAACACGCCGCGACTAAAATCACAAATATGCCTTATTGGGGGCAATGGCTTCGTCTGTAGTGTATCTAATGAATTAAATAGTAATATACTTGACGTAGGAAGACAGATAGTATAAACTGTGTATAGCATAATGTATTAGACTAGAGTGTTAAATTATTAAATTAAAAGAAAAAGATTTGCAAAGGAGAAGGATATGAGCAATAAAGAAATCCCTTACAAAATTTATCTTGAAGAGAATGAGATGCCTGACAGCTGGTATAATGTGCGTGCAGATATGAAGAAGAAGCCGGCACCTTTATTAAATCCAGCAACATTAGAGCCTTTAAAACCAGAAGAATTAGAGCCTGTTTTCTGTAAAGAATTAGTGAAGCAGGAGTTAAATGATACGGATGCCTATATTCCAATTCCACAGGAGATTAAAGACTTTTACAAGATGTACCGTCCATCACCATTAGTACGGGCATACTGTTTAGAGAAGAAGCTTGGAACACCTGCAAAGATTTATTATAAATTTGAAGGAAATAATACAAGTGGAAGTCACAAGCTTAATTCTGCGATTGCACAGGCTTACTATGCAAAGCAGCAGGGATTAAAGGGAGTTACTACAGAGACAGGAGCAGGTCAGTGGGGAACTGCACTTTCTATGGCATGTGCGTATTTTGATCTTGATTGTAAAGTATATATGGTTAAAGTTTCTTATGAGCAGAAACCTTTCCGTCGTGAAGTAATGCGTACTTATGGAGCAAGTGTAACACCATCCCCATCTACTACGACAGAAGTTGGAAAGAAGATTTTAGAAGAACATCCGGGAACAACAGGAAGCCTTGGCTGTGCGATTTCAGAAGCAGTTGAGACTGCAACGAAGCATGAAGGGTATCGTTATGTTTTAGGAAGTGTATTAAATCAGGTACTTCTTCACCAGTCTGTCATCGGATTAGAATCAAAGATTGCCATGGACAAATACGGAATCAAACCGGATATTATTATCGGATGTGCCGGCGGTGGTTCTAACCTTGGGGGCTTAATCTCTCCATTTATGGGAGAAAAGCTTCGTGGAGAAGCCGATTATCACTTTATTGCAGTAGAGCCGGCTTCCTGCCCAAGCTTAACTCGTGGTAAATACGTCTACGATTTCTGTGATACAGGAAAGGTATGCCCAATGGCAAAGATGTATACATTAGGAAGCGGATTCATCCCATCTGCAAATCATGCAGGAGGACTCCGTTATCATGGAATGAGCAGTATCGTATCTGAATTATACGATCAGGGCTTAATTGAGGCAAGAAGCGTAGAACAGACATCAGTATTTGAAGCAGCAGAGCAGTTTGCAAGAGTAGAAGGAATCTTACCTGCACCAGAAAGCAGCCATGCGATTCGTGTAGCCATTGATGAAGCGTTAAAATGCAAAGAAACTGGAGAAGAAAAGACAATTCTTTTCGGACTTACCGGAACCGGATATTTTGATATGGTAGCATATGAAAAATATAACAACGGTGAGATGAGTGACTATATTCCTACAGATGAAGATTTAGAAGCAGGATTTGTCGGCTTACCAAAACAACCGGAATAATAATGTAAACAGACCGTTTCTGTGTTTAATTATAAGCATTTTTCAAACACGCTCTAGTGGATGATTACCGAATATCCTATAGAAGATTTAATTATCATATCTGGAGTCAGAGAACAAAAAAAAGAAAGCCAGCCTATAACAAAGGTAATGTCGGAGCAAGTAAAAATGCCGGTCAGGCATTTTCTACGCCGCGACTATCTTTACCTTTGTTATAGGCTGGCTTTCTTTTTTTCGTCTGTATCCGCTAAATTAAATCAAAAGATATCCCATATATGCCATGTACAGTCCGATGCAGACAATTCCTTCGAGTTTTGACATATGCTGCTTTGTTTTTGCAAAGATGAATAAAAGGATACTGCTAATTAATAAAATACCACAGTCGATAATCGATTCATTTAGTACATGCAGTGGTGAAAGGATGGCTGAGAACCCAAGGATAAACAAGATGTTAAACAGGTTAGAGCCGATAGCATTTCCGAGTGCAAGACCGCTATCTCCTTTTTTGGTGGCAACAATGGAGGTTACCAGTTCCGGAAGGGAGGTTCCGATTGCAACGATGGTAAGTCCGATAAAGTTCTGGCTTACGCCGAAGTTGGTGGCAATGATGCATGCTTTATCAACGACTAAGTCACCGCCGAAGATGACTGCAGCGAGACCGGCGATCATGTAAATAATACTTCTTGGCAAAGAAAGAATTTTTTCCGGTTCGTTTTCCGATTTATTTTTGATTGCGTGACAGATCATGACAGTAATATATAAAATCATTCCGGCAAAGAGGATACCGCCTTCTATCTGGCTGAGTTTTCCGTCAAGAAACATAAGGCATAAAATAAATGTGACAAGGATGTTGAGTGGCATATCTCTTTTTAAAATATCACGATTTGTTTTGAATGCAGATAAAAAGGCACATACCCCGACAACGACTAATCCATTGAAAATATTCGATCCGACAACATTGCTGATGGCGATATCGTTACTTCCTGCAAGGGCGGCGTTGATGCTGACGGAGGCTTCCGGTGCGCTCGTTCCCATTGCAACAATGGTAAGACCGATCACAACACTGGGCACTTTCAGGATTTGGGCGAGAGAAGAACTTCCTTCTACAAAGAAATCCGCCCCCTTAATTAAAAGAATAAATCCGACGACTAGTAATACATATTCCATATATTCTCCTTTCTTGTGATAAAGGAAAATAAAAAAAGACCTTTATCACATCAAAAATAACTGTGGTATTCAGAATTAAAATACATAAATAAAAGTACATAATTCTGAACAGTTACAAAATGATTGATAAAAGTCTCGTTATTTCAATAACAACCGGCCTTATGGCGTGATGACGACTGTTATTCATCCATAAAGATGGATATTAACTACTCCCTCTTATTTTTTTATTTTATATTAAGATAGATTGTCCTGTCAATAAAAATTTGGTGAGAGGACAGAAGAATGAGGCTGCCTGGGAAACTAAATTTCAAAGGATTGACACAAAAATGCATAAGAAAAATTATTATTTTTACATATTAAAACAACAATATGAGTGTCAAACTCTCATGACTCAACTTTTCAAAAAGCCATAATCTGCTTTTAAAATCTATCTGATTATTTTACCGTAATATCCCCATCTTTAGAGTCTATCGCAAGTTTTGTCTTCCCATCTTTAGAATCTGACTGGAATGTATTTACATCATCATCTTCGTCTAGCGTTTTGTTTCCGTTAAGACCAGAAGCAGTAATCGTTCCATAATGGGTGGCGAGGTCAAATCCAGATACTTTCTTTGTGGAGTCATTTAAGGTGATTTCAGTATCACCATAAGAGAGCGCGATTTTTGTTTTTCCTGATAAAGTAAGTTCATTTACAGTAAGATCGCCATCTTTTGAAGTGAGAGAAATATTGCCGAGAGAAGCTTTTTGCAAGTCGCAGTCACCGTAGGAGAAAGTAAGCTTTCCACTATTAGCAGTAAGTGTATTTGCGTCAAAATCTCCATCGTCAAGCTTGATGTTAGTAGTATCAAAAGTAGCATTTTTTACATAAAAATCACCATATCCAAGATAGATTTTTGCGGAAGATACGAGTTTATCTTTTGGAAGATAGAGAGTAACGTAGTTTTCGTATTTAGAAGACTCTTTTGTGTAATCTTCTATATTTTTACTGCTGAGAGCAGCCTGTAAGAAGCTTATATCAACATTAATGTAGTAAGAAGCACCAGTATTTCCGGCTTCTTTTAAGGTTAATGTGCCATTCTCTATGGAATAGGAGACAGGGTTTTTCTTATCCTTTGTCGCCTGTGCATATTCAATATAGCTTTTTTCGTTGGGAGATTCCTCAATGTTAAGATCGGAATCTTCTAAGTTTATATTTAAAGAAGTAAAGTCAGGGATTTCTGTTTTCTTTAAAGTAAAACGATTTGCAGACTCTTTATTATCTTCCTGTGCGTTCATGGAATTTAAGTTTGTGGCATGAACATACTTTGTGCCACCGCTTACAAATCCGATTCCGAATAAAAGTGCTCCAATCAGGCAGAATGCCCCACCAATTCCTAAAAGAGTTTTTGTAATTTTTCTCATCTTATTTCACACTCCTTTTTCTGCTCATATTCTGAATAAAATGAGCTAATACTAAAACAATCCATTTGCAGAAACAAAAAACAGCTAAAATGGCAAGAATACTAATGCCAATACTAAATAATCCTGCACCAGAAATCAGGCTCGCACCGGAAAGCGATGCAGTGATGGCAATTATTCCTCGGATAAAAAGTTTTCCACCAACGAGGGCAAATGCAATTCCAAAAGAGAAAATCGCTAAAAGTCCTGCAACAATTACTAAAACACCGGCCAAAGCAAGAGCAATTATAGTAAGTGCCAAAGCACCGCCGATAGGAGCGGCACAAATGGAAAGAAATGTAAGAAAAATAATCTTCCAAATCGGCGTATCTGGGTCTTTTCTCTTCTCAGTTATCAGATTATCAAGAATTTCATAAGCTGCTTCTTTCGGAGTACCGAGTTCCTGTATCAAGGCTGCTTCGCCTTCTGGTCCGGCATCTTCAAAATATTCTGTAAAATAATCCATTACATTGTTATAATCTTCTTTTGGAAGTCTTTTTAAATATTTCTTTAGCTGGGCAAGATATTCTTCTTTTGTTAAATGGATATCTTGTTCCTTTTTATATCTTTTATTTTCCATCAGGTATCATCCTCCCTTCGATGATGTCATCAATTGTGTGATAATATTCGTTCCATTCTTTTTTTAAGAAAATGAGCTGCTCCTTCCCGGAATCGGTAATGGAATAATACTTGCGGTTACGTCCCTGAAATTCCTGACTGTAAGTATGCAGGTATCCATTCTGCTCTAACTTTCTTAAAATCGGATAAAGCGTAGATTCCTTAATATTGGACACTAGCTTCACTGTCTGACTGATTTCATACCCATAAGAATCCTCTCTTTCAACAATCGAGAGAATCAGACACTCAATCAATAAAGAAGAAAGCGGATAATAAAACATAATATCACGTCCTTTCTATGTTTTAAATCTTTATATATAAAAATTTTATATATTAAATTATAATACATATATGGCATTTGTCAAGGGAAAAGCTGATGAAATTGAGAAAACATAGTATCATATCTGATATAACTATCAGAGTTAGCAGCAACATTCTGACTTCTCCCTCAAATCCTGCCAAAGACAGAAAAAGTGAAAATTCTATCATACAATAAATGCGCCTTAGAGCAAGTTCAAGCTGCGGACGAGCGGTTTGGACGCAGGGAAACGAAGCATTTATTGTATGATAGAATTTTCACTTTTTCGTCTCCACCTTGACATTGGGGTATATCTAAGGTATATTAAGCGTATTAATAATGTTAATACACTACTAACATATTTGGTACAGTATATGTTGCGTTTTCCTGAAGTATTTGAAGATTTAGCAGCGTTAGCTGTGGAGTAATTCGTGACATCTGATTTTATGAGTATAAAAAGGAAGGAGGCTCGATGTGATTTTTATTGACTATAATGACAAAAGACCAATTTATGAGCAGGTTACAGAGAAGATTCAGACATTGATTTTGAATGGAGTGCTAGAGTCGGATTCAAAGCTGCCATCAGTGCGTTCACTGGCGATGGAACTTTCGATTAATCCCAATACGATTCAGAGGGCATATAGTGAGCTGGAGAGAGAAGGATTTATTTATTCCGTAAAGGGAAGAGGAAATTTTGTGAAGATGAATGAGAATCTGATTATAAAAGAACAGGAGAAGCTTCTGATTAAGTTTAAAGAAAATGTAGAGGAGCTGAGAGCGAGAGGTATCTTGAAAGAACAGGCGCTGGCCTGTATTAATGAAGCTTATGAGGAGGTGGAAAGATGATAGAAATTAAGAAGGTCAGCAAGCGTTTCGATAAGATTGAAGCTGTAAGTGATGTCAGTCTTTCTATTGAAGAGGGACAGGTTTTTGGTCTTCTTGGAACGAATGGTGCAGGAAAGAGTACACTTCTTCGAATGATGGCAGGGGTGTTAAAGGAAGATGAAGGAGAGATTCTGATTGATGGGGAAGCTGTATGGGATTGTGTGGAAGCGAAGCAGAAGTTTTTCTATATTTCTGATGAGCAGTATTTTTTCCCAAATGCGACACCGTTAGATATGGCAGCGTTTTATAAGACGCTGTATCCTGCGTTCAATGAGAAGAGATTTCGTAAGTTTCTGGTGAAGTTTACTTTACAAAAAGATCGTAAGATTCAGACATTTTCTAAAGGAATGAAGAAGCAGCTTTCCATTCTTCTTGGTGTGTGCAGTGGTGTGAAATACCTGTTTTGTGATGAAACATTTGACGGGCTTGATCCGGTTATGCGCCAGGGTATTAAAAGTATTCTGGCAAATGAAATTGATGAAAGAAAGTTTACGCCGATTATTGCATCTCACAATTTGAGAGAATTAGAAGATATTTGTGATCATGTCGGACTGTTGCATAAGGGTGGTGTTCTCTTATCGAAAGATTTAGAAACGATGAAGTGTAATATTCAGAAAGTACAGTGTGCATTGCCAAAAGAGGATGACAAGAAGCTGGAGAAAATGTTTGACATTTTACAATTTAACCGAAGAGGAAAGCTTGTCACAATGACAGTCAGGGGCAGTGAAAAACAGGTAATGGCAAAGTTATCTGTATTAAAACCGGTATTTTATGAATGTATTCCGCTGTCTTTAGAAGAAATATTTATCAGTGAAACGGAGGTAGTAGGTTATGACATCAAGAATCTCATACTCTAAGCTAAGCAGGGAGAATAGAAAGAGAATGCTTAGCATGACGATTATTACAGTGCTTACATTTTTTATAAAAGCCGTTTTTTTAGTAATGGGAGTAAATGAATGTTCCTCACATATGGAAGTGCTTCGTTTGTTTCAGCCCAATATGGGAATGGCAAGCGTGGTAATCGTCCTGGCGGCATGCAGTGCGGCAGTCAGTCTTTATTATTTACATTCCAGAAAGCAGACAGATTTTTATGAATCCCTTCCAATAAAGAGAGCTACATTATTTCGTCTGGTAGTACAAAACAGCCTGTTTATTTTTCTGATTCCGCTTGTAATAGAAGAAGCAATAGAATTTGTCATTGCACAGCAACAGATTTCTGGAGGAGGATGGGAAATAGTCAGTTCTAGTCTCTGGTATTTGTTAATTTTTGCAGCAACATGGCTGACGATGGCTCTGGCAATGATTATGACAGGGAATATTATCGTTGGTATATTAGGATTTGGAGTATTTGCAAGCTATTTTCCAATTGTTATTTATAACATTTTTCCAATATATGCGGGCTCTTTTTTCGCCACCTATTCCGGGAATACGGCAGATAATGTTTATAATAATATAACCAACTATCTTTCTCCGGTATGGGTCGGACTTCGGGGAATGGCAGATATAAATAGCGGCAGAGAAATGCAGATAAAATATATGATGATTCTTCTTTTATGGATTGTCGGTTTATATGTACTGTGCCGCATACTCTATAATAGACGGCCGGCAGAAAGTGCAGGACGGGCTATGGCATTTACAAAGGCAAATACAGTAATTAAAGTGTTATTAGTTATCCCATCTGCCTTATATTCAGGAATTATTTTCTATTCATTGGGAAATGCAAGATCCATTTTCTGGCTTATATTCGGAGTTGTATTTGGTGTGTTCGTTATACATGCATTAATTGAATGCATTTATGAATTTGATGTAAGAGCGATTTTTTATCATAAAAAACAACTTATAGTTATCATGTTTGGTTCCTTATTTATCATGGCAAGCTTTAGTGCAGATCTTTTTGGATATGACAGGTATATACCAAAAGCATCAAGGGTTGAGAGTATCGAAATAAAGCCATTAGGAGTGAATAGTTACGGATATTGGGGAAAAGGGGAAGAACGATCAGGATTAAAAGGAGAAGAAAAACAGCTTGCTCTTTCCGTAATCAAAGAATCAGTAGAAGTAAAAAACAATGCAGAAACATCCTCTTCAGAGTATTATGAGAAAAACAGCAAGTTTTTATTCTTTTCATCTGTATCTAAAAAAGAAGTGATGAGAGGTGATATTGAGGTTTCTACAACATTTTGTATGAAAAACGGAAACCGTAAAGTAAGAAACTATATCCTTCGTTCCCAAAAGGCAAAAGAACTTTATAATAAACTGTATGCGACAAGAGAATTTAAAAAGAATATCTATTCTCTCTATACAGGAGATTATAATGATATCAAAGAAATAACCTGGTCAGGGATAGAAACAGAATATTTAAACCTTACAAAAGAAGAGAAAAAACAGTTCCTTGATACTTATTTAAGTGAGTTAGACGGTTTAAGCTACACAGATGTACAAAAAACAGTTCCCGTAGGAAATATAGATATATCAATAGGTGGAACAATGGGAAGTGAAAATGCAACACAGGATACGTATTATATTTATCCATCTTTTAAAAAGACGCTTGCATTTTTAGCACAAAAAGGCTGTGCTGTCAACCAGACAATAGATAACTTAGATATCAGTAGTATTGGGGTTGAAGGATATGATGGAAGTACCGGAGAAAATATCAGATATGGAATAACAGATAAAAAACGAATTAATAAACTAAAAAAGAAACTTGTTCTTCAGCAGATGGAAAATGTTCCGGGAATAACCGTAATAAATGGAAACATGGACATTCAGGTAAATTATAAAAATAAAAATGGAGGAAATAGCATATATTGCTATTCTATTTGTACAGATGATGAATTGCAGCAATTATTAAAGGAGTAATTTCATTTATTCAAATGTGGGAGGTGAGTATGAGCAGCTATATTAGCTATATTATAGATGGAATCTGGGAGGCTAAGCAATGTATTTTATTAGGGATGATTCTATGGCTTCTTTGGAATATTGTTTTGTTTTTAATGAAAAAAAGAAGTGGAGAGAGACTGAAAAAATATGGATTTAAGTATCTGTTTAATTTAACTCCTGCAATGGGGTTTACATTGCAGGAATAATTTTTCAAATATGCTTTAGAAAACTTGAAATTACAGAAAAATGTATTTTAAGATGAACAGGATTGCCAATACATACATCAATGCACTAATCTTCTTCTCTTTTGCCTCTCCTGTGATAAGATTAAGAACAACATAAGCGATAACGCCCATAGAGATACCCTCAGAGATGCTATAGAAGAATGGCATTGCAATGATACATACGTAAGCAGGGATAGCCTCGGACATATCAGTAAAGTTAATGTTTGTAACATTACTAAGCATATATAATCCAACAATTACTAAAGCAGGTGCGGTAGCAAAAGATGGAATCGCAAGGAAGATTGGTGATAAGAACAGAGATAATCCAAAAAGGATCGCTGTTGTAACAGCAGTAAGACCTGTTCTTCCTCCTTCGGATACTCCAGAAGCACTTTCCACAAAAGTAGTAGTGGTAGAAGTTCCGAGGATTGCACCAACAGTAGTCGCTACAGCGTCAGCAAGAAGTGCCCCTTTAATATGAGGAAGCTTTCCTTTTTCATCTAACATATCTGCTTTGGCAGATACACCGACAAGTGTTCCAATCGTATCAAAAAGGTCAACGAATAAAAATGCAAATAAAATTACGATAAAGTCTACAGAGAAAATTCCTTTAAACTGAAGCTTTCCAAAGATAGGAGTAAGACTTGGAATAGAAAACCCCTTGCTAAAGTCAGGTAAAAGACTGTAGAATCCTAAATCTGCATTCGGTACATAAAGTCCTGCAAACTGGCAAATGATGCCAAGTCCCCATGTGATTAAAATACCCCAGAGGATATTTCCCTTAATATTTTTAACAACTAAAATTCCGGTAATGATAATACCTGCCAATGCAAGAATTACTGTAATTCCGACATTGTTAAAAGAAGCTTCCACACCATTCGCTTTATTGTATGCATCTACAGAAAATAACTGGAGTAATGTAGAACCGCCCACAACGATATGTGCATTCTGTAAACCAACAAATGCAATAAAAAGACCAATTCCCACACTAACGGCAGACTTCAGATTCATTGGAATTGCATTAAAAATCGCTTCACGCACATTTGTAAGGGAAAGAAGGATGAAAATAATACCTTCTGCAAATACAGCAGTCAGTGCATACTGCCAGGTATATCCCATACCGATTACAACAGTATAGGCAAAGTATGCATTCAGTCCCATACCCGGTGCCAGAGCAAATGGATAGTTCGCGAAAATCGCCATCAGCAAAGTTCCGATAAAAGCAGCAAGAGCAGTCGCAGTAAATACAGCACCGGAATCCATACCGGTAGCAGCCATAATACTTGGATTAACCGCCAAAATATACGCCATTGTCATAAATGTCGTAATACCAGCCAGAATTTCCGTCTTCGCATCCGTGTGATTTTCGGATAACTTAAAGAATTTTTCTAACATAATACTTTCCTTTCTTAAAATAGAGAGTCCTCAAATATTTTCAAACATTAGTAACATCCTCTCCGTGTGATAATTAATTTTGCGACTTTGATGTTTTTTACAATGGAGTCAAAATCAATTATTACACGGAGAGGATGTTTGTTAAATACTTATTCGCAGCGGTGAAAGCCACATTTGTAATAATAAGCCTTTTTATTTTTCATTAACATTATTTTGTTCCGAAAATTCTATCTCCGGCATCTCCAAGTCCAGGGCAGATGTAAGCATCCTCATTTAACTGACGGTCGATGTTACCACAGTAAATCTGTACGTCTGGATGAGCTTTTGCAAGACGTTCTACTCCTTCAGGAGCAGCAATAATAGACATAAACTTAATATTCTTTCCACCATGCTTTTTGATAAAGTTGATGGCAGCGATAGCAGAACCACCAGTAGCAAGCATTGGGTCTAATACAACGATAAGTCTCTGGTCAATTGGGTCTGGCAGTTTACAGTAATATTCATGAGGTTCATGAGTCTCCTCGTCACGGTATAAACCGATGTGACCAACCTTCGCAGATGGAACAAGAGCAAGGATACCATTTACCATACCAAGACCAGCACGAAGAATAGGAACGATAGCAAGCTTCTTACCGGAAATCATAGGTGTTTTGCAAGTTTCGATTGGTGTTTCAATCTCAACATCTTCTAATGGGAGGTCTCTTAAAGCCTCATATCCCATTAAGATACCAATCTCTTCGATTAATTTACGGAATTCATTTGTTCCGGTATTCTTATCTCTTAAAATAGAAATTTTGTGCTTGATAAGCGGATGTGTCATCTCAATAACGTTATTCATATCTTTCTCCAATCTGTAATGTAGTAATGCGGATACATTAAAAAAATCTATTTCAGAAAAATAGCTTCTCCTGAAACATACTGATTTAGTACCATAACACTAGCACTATTGTAGTAGACAAAAAAGAATAAGTCAATAACTTACTGAGTTGCCGAATGGCAAAGTTGACGCCGCTGTCGGAGAAATCTGTAGTCGGATTGCTAGAAGGATTATCGAGAAGAAGCACTAAAAAATTTACCCCATTTTATTCCCAAAACAATTCGTCGAGTGTTTTCCCCAGTTCATGGCAAATAGCAATGCACAGTTTAATCGTAGGGTTATAGTCCCCTTTTTCAATCGCAACAATAGTCTGTCTCGACACATTAACACGTTTCGCAAGTTCAGCCTGCGACATATCAAGAGCAGCGCGGGCAGCTTTTAACATAATATAGCAAGAATTCTCCTTCCTCTGCAGGTGGGAGATGAATTGCGTAAAAATAAAAAGAGAACACTTGTTCAATGATGCGATCCATGGTATAATAGAGTCAGTAGAAAAGGAAAAATAAATCATAATGTGCATTCAGTATATCTGATGTACTATCATCTGATCATGGTAGTGAGATATCGAAGAAAAGTCATTGATAATCCAATTTCAGAAAGGGCAAAAGGAATATGGGAACATATTGCTTCAGGGTATGGGATTATTCTGGAAGAATAGAATCATGACATTGATCATGTGTATGTAATGTTCCATGCACAGTCGAGAACGGAACTTAGTAAATTTATCAATGCCTGAAAAAGTGCCAGTAGCAGACTATTGAAAAAGGAGTATCCGGAAATCAGGGAAAAGCTTTGGAAAGAAGCCTTTTGGAGTCAGAGTTTCTGCCCTGCTGACAGCAGGAGGGAATCTGGTAGAAGTAATCCATCAAGACATTGAAACCCAAGGAGGGAAAAAGTATTGAACATAGCATATCGTTTCCGAATTTATCCGACAGAAGAACAGAAGATACTTCTTGGCAAAACATTTGGCTGTTGTCGTT
>OGPU01002608.1_pt1 | contig 12405 bp, 11 predicted proteins | sample 1552991 | NCBI WGS metagenome assembly OGPU01 (sample SAMEA2580296, study PRJEB22360) | human gut metagenome | biome: human gut; feature: human-associated habitat; material: faeces | place: Denmark | collected 2008/2010 | reverse complement strand
TATATGCTGTATTTGCTTACGGATGCGGCACCCGTCTCACGCCATCATTCGGAACTTGCGCTCTTCAGCTCGTCGATGGCCCTTTGGAAGTCCTCCAGATTCTCGAAATTCTGGTAGACGCTGGCGAAGCGCATGTACGCCACCATGTCCAAGTCACGCAGCGGCTTGAGAATCGCCTTGCCGACCTCATCAGATTTGACTTGGGCCAATCCTCGTGAACGAAGATCCTCCTCGACCTTCTGCCCCAGCATCTTCAGATCGTCCTCGTTGATGGGACGGCCCTGGCATGCCTTGCGCACGCCGGAAATCACCTTATTGCGGTCGAATTGCTCGACGTTTCCGGAACGCTTCACGACCAATAGCATGGTCGTCTCCAATGTGGTGAATCGCTTGGAGCATTTCGGGCATTCGCGCCTGCGACGGATGGAGTGACCATCGTCGCTAATACGGGTATCGACCACCTTGGTGTCTGGATTCTGGCAAAACGGGCAATGCATGTTGTCCAGAATAGACTGAGCCCTTGAAATAAGCCACGCTTGGCGGCCCCTACGCCTCATGGGGAACAATGAGGCGCTGCCCCGCATGCAAAGACACCGTATCAAGGTTGTTCAGCCGCATCAGTTCATCCACCGTATCTCCGACATTGCCACCCTCCGGAGTGATGCTCGCCGCATACCTCCACAAGGTGTCGCCGGGTTGCACCGTATACACGACGACAGCGATGGAATCCGGCGCGGACTGCGCACTTCCGGGCGCGATGAATCCAAAAAGACACCAGGCAAGACCGGCCGCCATGATCGCCATGGCGATTCGATTCGCCACATTTCCGATATTCGCCGCACCGTTCACCACGCCACTCCTTTTCGAACAGCTGTTCTATCGAACGCTTGTTCCAAGTATGGCACATATGTTCGATAAACGCAAACACACCTCGAACAGATGTTTGATTTTATCGGCGTTTCGCGTTATGCTTCTAAGGAACTACGAAAGGAGCCCATCGTGAGCACCATCCCCTTCACGCCCAAGAAGAGCGACGAGCGTCCGGATGAAAGCACGTTGACCGACCGCCAGCGCAAGGTGCTTGACGCCATCAAAACGCATTTGGCCAAGCAGGGATTCGCTCCTTCGTTCCGTGAGATCGGTGAGGCCGCAGGGCTTAAAAGCCCGTCATCCGTCAAACACCAGCTTCAGGTTCTTGACGAAAAAGGCTTCATCCGCATGAACGCGAACAAGGGGAGGGCCATCGAAGTGGTGAACCTCAATGACGAGGAGCCGAATGGAAAAGTCGCCCAGGTCATCCCGTTCCCCAGTCAGGACGATGCATGCGGCTCCATCATGGCCTCGCATGACGTTCCACTGGTCGGGCGCATCGCCGCCGGCGTGCCGATCACGGCCGAGCAGCATGTCGATGATGTGATGAGGCTTCCCGAACGGCTTACCGGCACCGGCAATCTGTTCATGCTTGAAGTGCACGGTGATTCCATGATCGACGCCGCCATTTGCGATGGTGATTTCGTGGTGGTCCGCGAGCAGAACAGCGCGGAGAATGGCGATATCGTCGCCGCATTGCTGGATGACGAGGCCACGGTCAAGACGTTCCGCAAGGATCACGGCCATGTCTGGCTGATTCCGCACAATCCGGCCTACTCCCCCATCGACGGCACGCATGCCGAGATCATGGGCAAGGTCGTCACCGTGCTGCGCAAGATCTGATTGCTTTCACACGTTAAACGGCAAAGGGCGTCGAACATACCATTTTGAGGCATGTCCGACGCCCTTTGCCATACCCCTTGCCATACCGCGCGGTTGTGCATTCACCTTGCGAATCCATCAAGAATGAACGCGAGGGCATTTCAAAATGTCGTCGCATTCTTGAAGTTCGGGAGCACGGTTCAGGAATGCAGTTCCTTGCGGCTGTCCGAATCGTATCCTTCAGGTTCAAGCTGGAAGGTGGTGTGCGGCACGGATACGGGGAAGTGCTCACGCAGGCAGTTCTGCAATTGGGAGAGGATGTCGGCGGCATCATCCATGGTCAGCCCGCGCTCCACTACCACATGGGCCATGACGACGGGCATGCCGGTAGAGACGGTGCTGGCGTGCAGGTCGTGCACGGCCACCACGTGCGGCACCTGCTCAAGATGTTCGCGCACCTCGTCCAGATCGAGTTCCTGTGGGGTTTCCTCCAGCAGCACGCGCACGGCGTTGCGCAGCAGCACGAACGCCCGGGGGATCATCATCAATGCGATGATGCCGCCCGCGACGGCATCGAAGCCGGCCCAGCCCGTTGAGATCAGCACGATGGCTGAAACGATCACGGCCACGGACCCCAATGCGTCGTTCATGACTTCGAGGAACGCGGCTTTCATGTTCATGTTGTCCTCGCTTTGCCCCGCGAGGATGAAGATCGAACCGACGTTGGCGGCAAGGCCGAGTATGCCCATGAACAGCAGCAACCGCACGTCGTGCACTTCGTCGGCGGCTCCGCCGAACAGCCTCATGCCGGCTTCGACGAGCGCGTAGATGCCGACGATCAGGAGCACGAGCGCGCCGACCGCGGCGGTGAGCACTTCGAGTCGCGCCCATCCCCAGGTGCGTTTGTTGCTGGGTTTGCGTTGCATGAGCACCGCGGTGACGGTGGAGGCGATCAGCACCGACATGTCGGTGAGCATGTGGCCGGCGTCGACCAGCAGCGCCAGCGATCCGGTGACGATGGCGCTGACCACTTCGGCGATGAACACCGTGGAAGTCAGCCCCAATGACATCATGAGTCTTTTCTGGTGTTCGGCCCCGCTTGCGGCGGTCGTGGCGTCCACACCCGCATGGTTGTGTGCCATGATGGGTTTCCTTTCGTCGTCTTTGGTTCGATCCGCGGCTATTGAAACCGCTTCTCAATACCATTTTCATTCGTCTCAAAACGCAGGAAACCCCAGCCCGAAGGCTGGGGTTTCCAAGTTCTGCCGACAGTCTAGCGGCTCACCGCTCCCCTGTCAATAAAGTCAAACCGTCAATTAAAAACCGAACTGGGCGGCGGTTTCCTTCAGCGTCTCCGCGGAGCGCTTCAGGGCCGCGAGCTCACGGTCGGACACCGGGGTGTTGATGGCGGTGTTGACGCCGGAGCGGTTGAGGAGGGTCGGCACGGACATGCAGACGTCGGAGATGCCGTGGAAGTCGTGGAGCATGGAGCTCACCGGCAGGATGCGGTTGGAGTCGCGCATGACGGCTTCGATGATGTCGACGCCGGACATGCCGATGGCGTAGTTGGTAGCGCCCTTGCCGTTGATGATCTTGTAGGCGGCGTTCTTGACTTCCTGGTGGATCTGCTCACGCACTTCGGCGTCCAGCGGATCGTGACCCGGCAGCGGGGTCCAGTCGCACATCGGGACGCCACCGATGGTGGCGGAAGCCCACAGCGGCACTTCGGAGTCGCCGTGTTCGCCGGCGATGTAGGCGTGCACGTTCTTGACGTTGACGCCGGTCTGCTGCGCGATCAGGAAGCGCAGACGGGCGGAGTCGAGGTTGGTGCCGGAGCCGAAGACCTGGTTGGCCGGCAGGCCGGAGATCTTCTGGGCCACGTGGGTGGCGATGTCGACCGGGTTGGTGATGAGCATGTAGATGGCGTTCGGAGCAACCTTCACAAGACCCGGAATGATGGCCTTGAGGATGTTGATGGTGGCACCGACCAGCTCGAGGCGGGACTGGCCCGGCTTCTGGCGCGGGCCTGCGGTGATGACGATCATGTCGGCGTCACGGCAGATCTCCGGATCGTCGGAGCCGTCGATGGTCACGGTCGGATAGAAGCTGGAGCCGTGCTGCATGTCGAGCACTTCGGCCTCGACGCGTTCCTTGGCGATGTCTTCGAGCACGATCTCACGTGCGACGCCACGCTGAGCGGCAGCGAAAGCGAGAGTGGAGCCGACTGCACCGGCACCGATGATAGCGAGCTTTGTGGGCTTGATTGGTGAATCCACCATGTGCTTACCTCTCTTACAAGAAAAGAATGTCCCGCTGGTAGCAGGTTTCCTCTTAGGATTTCATCTTTACTCTATCCACACAGCATGACGTTTTGACGCGTTGTAACACGACTTGCAAGTACTGAAAAAGTGATTTGCCTCACAAAGTATGTGAACGCTCACAAACGCTGTGCCAGTTGCATTGCACTGTTTTGCAAGGTTTTCAGCCGATTGACTGTTCCACGATTTGCGCAGCCAAATGATCGTCCACTTCCGCTTCGAGCATCATGCCGTCGTCACGGTATTCGACGTTGATCACCTTGCCGTATTCACGCACGCGCGACACCAGCGAACCGGCAGTGTATGGCAGCAACGCCTCGACATGCACGTTCGGCGCCGGCAGCATGGATTCCACCTGCATACGCAGCTCGTCGACGCCGTCGCCGGAAAACGCCGACACGATGTACGCTTCCGGCATTAACGCCTCGATACGCTCGCGTGTGGCCTCATCCATACGGTCGGCCTTGTTGAACACGATGATCGTGGGAATGGTTTCGACGCCGTCGATGTCGGCAAGCACATCGTCGACCGCGTCGATTTGCGAGAACGGATCCGGATGCGAGCCGTCCACCACATGCACGATCAGATCGGCTTCAGCGACCTCCTCCAGTGTGGATTTGAACGCTTCAATCAGCTGCGTGGGCAAACGGCGTACGAATCCGACAGTATCGACGTACGCATATCGGCGTCCATCTTTGGCCCGCGCCCTGCGCACCGCGGTGTCCAAGGTGGCGAACAGCGCGTTTTCCACCAGTTCCGCGGAACCGGTCAGCCGATTCGTCAACGATGATTTTCCTGCGTTCGTATATCCGACCACGGCAACGGTGGGCAATCCGAAACGGCGACGAGCGCCACGTTTGACGTCACGCGCGGGAGCCATCTGTTCGATCTGTTTGCGGAGTTTGGCGATTCGGCTGCGAATTACGCGGCGGTCCATTTCGATTTTCGTTTCGCCAGGTCCTCGCGAGCCGATGCCCGCATCCCCCGCGGCTCGTCCGCCTGCCTGGCGTGACAGTGATCCGCCCCAGCCTCGCAGTCGCGGCAGCATGTATTCAAGCTGCGCCAGTTCCACTTGGGCTTTGCCCTCGCGTGAGGTCGCATGTTGGGCGAAAATGTCGAGGATCACGGCAGTGCGGTCCACGACCTTCACTTTGGTGGCATCTTCCAAGGCGCGGCGTTGGCTTGGCGGTAGGTCATCGTCCACAACGATGGTGTCGGCTTCCTCTTGCGCCACGATTCCGGCAAGTTCACGGGCTTTGCCGGAGCCAACATATGTGGCTGCGTCCGGTTTGATACGATGCTGCAGCAGGCCGTCGCATACTACGGCACCGGCGGTTTCGGCGAGCGCAGCAAGTTCTCGCAATGATTCTTCAGCCTGTGCCTGTGTGGTTTCACGACTGGACCACACGCCGACGAGCACGACGCGTTCGAGACGGACTTTTCGGTATTCGACTTCGGTAACGTCTTGCATTTCGCCGAGTCCGGACACATGCTTCAACGCATTGCGGGATTCGCGTTCCTGCCATTGTTCGTCATGGGATTCGTTGAAATGGTTCTCGCCGTTGGTATCAAGCAGCACTTCGGACTGGTCGGCGAGCACGCCTGACACGTCATTGGCACTCATGCTATGCTCGATGTCGTTTTCTTGGCTCAATGGCACCTCTCACGGTTAAACTATGGTGTCTTTATTATCATCATTCTCTAGAGACATGGGTATCGGGCATTCGCCACGTGGACGAGCGTGGCTTGCGTGGTGCCGTAGGCGAGCGTTTGCAAGGAGTGAGTATGGCACAGGCCGAACAGTATTTCACGGCTGATCCGCAGTCGAAGGATGTACGTAAGAGGCTGCATGTTGTGTTGCGCGGCAATGAAGCCGATGTTGAGGTTTCCAATGGCGTGTTTTCCGGCAATCGCGTGGATTTGGGAACGTCCGTGCTGCTTCGTCAGGCTCCGGAGCCTCCTGAGGAGGGTACGTTCCTTGATTTGGGTTGCGGTTGGGGCCCGATTGCGTTGACACTTGGTTTTGCTTCGCCGAAGGCTGATATTTGGGCGTTGGACGTGAATGAACGCGCGTTGGATCTGACTCGTCGCAATGCCGAGCTCAATGGTGTGAGGAACGTTCGTGCGGCCACCGCCGATGAGATCCCTTCTGATGTGACGTTTGATCTAATTTGGTCGAATCCGCCGATTCGTGTTGGCAAGGATGTGCTGCATGAGCTGTTGATGACATGGCTGCCACGTTTGAATGCGGGCGGTGCCGCCTATTTGGTGGTGCAGAAGAATCTGGGGTCGGATTCGTTGATTCCGTGGCTTGCCACGCAGCTTGGCAATGGTTATGAGGTAAGTAAGTACGCGAGTTCGAAGGGCTTCCGCGTCATCGAGGTTGTGAAGGCATGAAATTCGAATATCCTTCCGAACTGCCGGTTTCCGCGGCTCGCAGCGACATCGCCGAAGCCGTCAGGTCAAGCCAGGTGGTGATCGTCTCCGGCCAGACGGGCTCCGGCAAAACCACGCAGCTGCCGAAGATTCTGTTGGAATTGGGCCGTGGATCGCATGGCAGGCAGATTGTGCACACGCAGCCGCGTAGGTTGGCCGCTCGTACCGTGGCCGAACGTATCGCCTCGGAGATGGGCGTGCGTTTGGGCGACGAGGTCGGCTATCAGGTGCGTTTCACCGATGAGAGCTCACCGAAGACCCGTCTTCGCGTGGTGACCGACGGTATTCTGTTGGCGCAGATTCAACGCGATCCAAAACTGATGCAATACGATACGATCGTTATCGACGAAGCGCACGAACGTAGTCTCAATATTGACTTTCTGCTCGGTTATTTGACTGCGCTATTGCCGAAACGCCGTGACCTGAAATTGGTGATCACGTCGGCGACGATCGATTCGGTGAAGTTTCAGGAGCATTTCGAACATGCTTTGCATACGAAAGTGCCGGTTATCGAGGTTTCGGGGCGAACCTACCCCGTGCAGGTCGTGTATGAGCCGCTGGGCACTGCTCCGGCGTTGATGCGTTCCGTACCCGGTTTTGAAACGGGCGCGATGCCGGGCGATGCCGACTATGAGGCGTTGTCGTCCGCTCCCGACGTGAAGGATTCCCGCGAGCCGAACGTTGACATGCCGACGGCTGTGGCGCGTGCCTGTGCCGAGTTGGTGATTCATTCGAGTCATGACCGTGGCCCGCGTGATATTCTCGTGTTCGCTTCGGGCGAGCGCGACATTCATGATTTTGAGAATGCGCTGCGCCATCATTATGGTCCGCGTGCCATTGATATGCGTCGTCCTGATGCGATTGAGATCGTGCCGTTGTTTGCGCGGTTGTCCGCTAAGGAGCAGCATCGCGTGTTTGAGCCGCATGATCATCAGCGTATTGTGATCGCTACGAATGTGGCCGAAACGTCATTGACGGTGCCGGGCATTCGTTATGTGGTCGACCCTGGCACCGCCCGTATTTCACGTTATTCGAAGAGCGCGAAGGTGCAACGGCTTCCGATTGAACCGATCAGTCAGGCGAGCGCGAACCAACGTTCGGGTCGTTGCGGACGTATTGCCGATGGTATTGCGATTCGCTTGTATTCCCGTGAGGATTTCGAGACGCGTCCGGAATTCACGGAACCTGAGATTCTGCGCACGTCGTTGGGAGCGGTCGTGTTGCATATGCTGTCGGTGGGTGTGGCTCGTACCGCGCAGGATGTTACGGATTTCGGCTTTATCGATCCGCCTGATATGAAGGCGGTGTCTGATGGTTTCAATGAGTTGACCGAGTTGAAGGCTGTGGCACGCAAGCATGGCGAGGTTGTGCTGACGCACACGGGTCGCATGCTTGCACGCATTCCAATCGACGTGCGTTTGGGCCGTATGATTATCGAGGCTGCGAAATCGACTACGCCAAACACGTTGGCCGCGGTGCTGGTGGTGGTCGCGTTCCTGAGTTTGCAGGATCCTCGCGAACGTCCGGATGAGAATCGTGAGGAGGCCGACCGCATTCATAACCGGTATGCTGATCCGTCCAGTGATTTTCTGACCGCGTTGAACTTGTGGGATCGCGTGTTCCAAGCCGATGGCGAGCCGAGTAATTCCGCGCTTCGTAGGATTTGCAAGACTGAGTATTTGAGTTGGCTGCGTATCCGTCAGTGGAAGGATCTGGTCACGCAGTTGCGTGAGATGTGCAAGGAATTCAAGTTCAAGGTTGGCGATCCGATTCCGGCTTCGCGTCCTCCGCTTGAGATTCGTCAGCTTCCGTTGAATCAGCAGGCTGCGCATTCGTTGTGTTGTTCGTGGGATGCGCAGGGTATTCATACGTCGATGCTTTCGGGCTTGTTGTCGATGATGGGCATGCAGATCGTGCGTGAGCCGAAGGCATCTGATTTCGCTGGTTTGAAGGGCGCTGCCCGTGCGCGTGCCATGAAGCGTGCTCAGAAGATGGCGAAGAATGATTATCAGGGTGCGCGTGGCACGCATTTCGCATTGTTCCCGGCTTCCGCGGTTGCCAAGTCGACACCGCAATGGGTGATGAGCACGGAGTTGGTGGAAACGAGCCGCTTGTGGGCGCGATATTCCGCCCAGATCGATCCTTCTTGGGCTGAACCGTTGGCGGGTTCGTTGACGCGAACCACGTATGCGGATCCGCATTGGTCTGGTTCGCGTGGCTCCGCGGTGGCGAGCGCGAAGGTGCTGTTGTATGGTTTGCCGATCGTGCAGGATCGTACGGTGCAGTGGGGTCGTATCAATCCGCTGGAGGCCCGTGATTTTCTGATTCGTCAGGGTTTGGTCGAGGGTGATATTCAGCAGCGGTTCTCGTATGACGATTTCATTGCGAAGAATCGCGATGTGTTGGAGGATGCCGCCGACGATGCGAGTCGTACACGTCAGATGGCGCAGACGGTCAGTGATGAGGATCTGTTCGATTTTTATAATTCGGTGATTCCCAATACTGTCACGTCGGTTGCGGATCTTGCGAAATGGTGGAAGTCGACGCGTGATGAGCAGCCGGATTTGTTGGATTTTGATCCGGAGAAGGTGGAGCGTCTTGCTGATGCCGAGTCGGTGTCGTTGGCTGATTATCCGGATCATTGGTATACGTTGGGTACGGACGGCTCCCCTATCGATTTGCGGTTGAGTTATGTGTATGATCCGCATGATCCAAACGATGGCGTGACCGTGCATGTACCGTTGAAGGTGTTGTCTCGTTTGACACCGGAACAGTTCACGTGGAATGTTCCCGGATTGTTGGATGAGTTGATTGTCGGCATGATCAAATCGTTGCCGAAGACGTTGCGTGTGCAGTTTGTTCCCGCTCCTGATACGGCTCGTAAGATTCGTGCGTGGATTGATGAGAGGTATCCGGATCTGCCTGGTTCCGGTAGCCAGCAGAAGCCGAATCTTGCTCCTGCCAATGCGGAGGGTGTGGCCGCGTGGCCGGATTTGCCTCATGTGTTCACGCAGGCAGCCATCAGCATTGTTGGTGCGCAAATACACCCTGAAGTGTTGAATGGTGAATTGTGGAGCAGGCTCACGCCGTATTTGCGCGTGACGTTCTCGGTGGAGCAACAGTTGCCTCCGAGTCGCAAGAGTCAGCATGGCAGGCGTCATGCGCGGGGCCCCGTCAAGGTGCTTGGCACGGGCAAATCGTTGGTGGATTTGCAGCGCAAGTTTGCGGAGCAGGCCGAGGCTTCCGCACGGCAGATGGTGAAGAAGCAGGCGGAAAACGCTGGGAATCAGGGCAAGCTTGTGGAGCAGGCCAATCTGCTGCACAAGGCTGGTGCCACTACTGAAGCTCGTTCCACCATGCTGTGGCGCGGTGCGCTTGATGTTTTGCGTATGCCGAGCGAGCGTATTTCGTCGCGTTGGTTGGGTGCGGAGGCGTTGATGTTGGCGTCCGCGCCATATCAGTCCACGAAGGATCTTACTGAGGATCTGCAGTTGGCTGCGGTGAAGCGTTTGCTGCCGAATGTTGACGAATTGCCGGATGATGAGGCGTTGGCGAATGCGGTGCTTGATGTGCGTGAAGTGTTCGAAGATACCGTATATGCGGTTGCGCATGATGTGATCGTTATTTTGAAGCGGTATGCGGAGGTTGATAAAGCCGTGTCAGGCAAGGCTGATCTGCCGATGTTGAGTGTTTTGCAGTCGATTCGTGAGCATATCGCCACGCTGGTGTATCCGGGATTCATTGGTAAGACTCCCCCAGATGCGTTGGCGTCGATTGAACGGTATTTGCATGCTGACGTGCTTCGTTTAAATAAGGCGAAAAACGACAAGAATCGTGATGTACGTTGGGCTTGGGAGGCTGATGAGGCCAAGCAGTTGGCTGACAAGGCCATGGCAAAGGCCGAGCGTGAGCCTGCAGGTCCGCGTCATGAGGCGTTGATGAAGCAGGCGGCCACCGCACGTTGGATGCTTGAGGAATTCTACGTATCACTGTGGGCGCAGGAACTCGGCACGCCGAAGCCGATCAGCCTGCAGCGCATCAAGAAAGCGTTGGGCTAACGCATATCATCTTTCGCATTCCATTGCCGTCGATACTTGCAGTTTTCCAGTATCGACGGCAATGGAACCTAACGAAATCATCCTCAACCGAACCATGGTTAGCGATGGCTAGCGTTGCTTGAAGAAACGGAACAACTGCGTTTCACGTATCGTCATACCGACAAGCATGCTTGATACCATCACTCCAGCGAATATCGCACATGGCGTGCGCATCGCACCCAGCCATACGGTCATCGCATCGGCGCTGCTCATGCGAACGCAATACGCGCTCAATAGAGCGGCTGAATACGACGATCGAAAAACAGGCGGAATTGCGGCAGAAAACCAATCTTCACAATATGGCTGTTGCGCGGCAGCACCATCACCATGAGCACAATAAGTGCCATCGTAAGCACGTTCACCAAATGGAACGCCCAACGCCAGCCGAACGTGTTCGCAACCCACGTGCCAACCGGCACACCCACCACGGATGCGATGGAGAAGCCGGAAAACACCCATGCGATGAACTTCGTGCGGTACCGTTCAGCTGTCACATCAGGCGCGTACGTCATGGCGATGGCCACCAGCGTGCCAGATACCAACGCGATGAGGATTCGCGCCACCACGAGCACGCCATAATTCGGCGCGAACGCGCACAACACATTGCCAGTAAGAAACACCCCAACCAGCGTCAGATGCGTGGCAAAACGCGATACAATGACGCGCGATGACACGTAAGACAACCACCACAGCAAAAAACAACCGCAAACCCAAGAAAAACAACCAGCCAAGCCTCACCAAACTCCGTAACGCCTGGAAAAAAGCAAACACCCCAAAACGCATCCTCATGGTCGGCGAAACACTGATAGCCAGTATCGTCGCGCTCGCGTTGATCGTTGGATTGGTGCGATTCGTCGGCTGGCGTGTGCAAGTAGACGAAGCGGTCGCATCGCAGGAACAATTGCAGACGAAATACGATTTCAATCCGGGCAACATCATTTCAGATGGTTTGTTCTTCAACGGGAACGCGTTGAGCGAGCAGCAGGTGAACGCCATCATCGAAAAACAGGGTGCCGCATGCAGCGGCGAGAAATGCTTGAAATCCATGACGTTTAGCACCGAATCGCAACCTGCCAACGAATACTGCGAAGCATATGAGGGAGGGCCGAACGAAAGCGCCGCGGCGATCATCTACAAATCGGGAAAGGCGTGCGACATCAGTCAAAAAGTGTTGCTCACCGTGCTGCAAAAGGAGCAGCATCTGCTTACCGCCACCGATCCAAGCGATTTCCAATTCAAGTCGGCCATGGGATTAAGCTGCCCGGACGACGCGAACTGTGACCCGGAATATGCAGGTTTCTTCAAACAGGTGTATGGCGCAGCGAAACGCTACCAGTATTACGTACAGCATGAGGATCGCTACGGATACCATGCGGGCACGCTCAACTATATTCAATACAATCCGGACGCCAGCTGCGGCGGCAGTAACGTGTACATCGAAAACAAGGCGACCGCACTGCTGTACATTTACACGCCTTATCAGCCGAATACAGCCGCATTGAATGCAGGAGTCGGCGAAGGCGACGCCTGTTCGACCTACGGCAATCGTAATTTCGCGATCATCTACAATTCAATGTTCGGTTCCCCACGCGGCTGATCAGCAATTGTAAATACAAGTTTTCAGGCATATAAAAACCCGCTGTGCGATCATTTTCGACCACTTCAGCGGGTTTTTGATATGCGATTTTCGATTATGGAAAGCCGCTACAGCTTCGGCAGGTACTTCTTCAGTTCGAACGGAGTGACCTGCTTGCGATACTCCTCCCATTCCTGACGCTTATTGCGCAGGAAGTATTCGAACGCGTGCTCGCCGAGCACGCTGGCCACGAAGTCGGACTTCTCCATAACCTTCAACGCCTCGT
>OGPU01002603.1_pt1 | contig 12419 bp, 15 predicted proteins | sample 1552991 | NCBI WGS metagenome assembly OGPU01 (sample SAMEA2580296, study PRJEB22360) | human gut metagenome | biome: human gut; feature: human-associated habitat; material: faeces | place: Denmark | collected 2008/2010 | reverse complement strand
GAAGCCATTGCCCCGAATAAGGCATATTTGTGGTCTCGGAGCAAGTGTTGGATGCGAGTGCATAAAGCGAACATTCAACACACCGCGACTAAAATCACAAATATGCCTTATTCGGGGCAATGGCTTCGTCTGTAGTTCGCTTAATGAATTAAAAAGTAAAAAAGTTCTTTACTTTTTTTGTGATTTTGGATACATTATTAATAGGAGTACTATCTTAACCTATCTATCTTAAGTTAAGTATCGTAGCATTAAGAGATTGAAATATTGTTAAGTAAGCAAAAATTGGAGGAGGAACATTTGAATGAGGGCATTATCAGAAAAACGCCTTAGCGACTACATGGCACAACAGATTGCCGATGAGATTCTTTCTGGTCGGATTGTCGGAGGGACGCAGTTAAAACAGGAAGAATTAGCAGAAGTATTTGGTGCTTCGAGAATTCCAATCAGAGAGGCATTTCAGGTATTAGAGGGACAGGGATTGATTGTCCGTCTGGCAACGAGAAGAATTTACGCAGTAGAATTATCGGAAGAACAGATTCAGATTATTTATGAAATGATCGGAGATATCCTCAAAAAAGCAGTAGAGAATTTAAAAAATGAGGATAAGGGAAAAGAAGTGATAACTATTCTTTCCTCTGATTTATCCACATCGAAACGTTTCGATGAGATATTATTAGACTGTACGGACAATGCATATCTCTCAAAACTGCTTTATACTGCTTCGGATTGTTATATTCGTTTTGCTGTATCCTGTGGGTCGAATGAGCAGGAGAACAAATGCAGAGAAGAGATGAAACAGATCATTTTAGAAGAAAATGGTGTGAATCTCGACAGTATTTCAGGAAGAAAGAAAATATTCAAAAAAATAGATGTGTGGATGAAGGTACTTTCAGATATTGTAAATATAGAGAGGGGTAAAAATAAATGATGGGATTAAGACCAATTAAGATGCCGTCAGCGAAAGAACGAGTGGCGGCAGAACTTAGAAAAGCGATTTTATCAAGACAAATGAAAGAAGGAGAAGTGCTTTCTCTTGAAAGTGTGGCATCACAGCTTAATGTGTCTGCAATGCCAGTAAGAGAAGCATTTCAGATTCTTGCCCGCGATGGATTGATTCAGCTTCGGAAAAATAAAGCAGCAGTTGTTCTTGGTGTGACAGAAACTTATATTAAAGAACATTATCAGCTTCGTGCAATCTTAGAGGGAGCGGCAGCCCGTCTTTGTGCCGCACCAGAAACAGATATTTCGGAACTTGAAGAAATATATCAGGATTCCTGTAAGGTATTAGAGAACAAAGACTTTTCACGCTACACAGATATTAATAGAGAATTCCATAATGAAATCTGGACAGCTGCAGGAAATGGAAAAATGAAAAATATGATTTCAGAACTTTGGAATGGACTTTCTATGGGTAATATGGTTTCTGAAGAAGACTATGCCAAAGTTTCTGTAAAAGAACATGGAGAAATTTTAGAAGCAATCAAAGCACATGATGGAGATGCGGCAGAAGCAGCCATGAAGGAACATATAATGCGAAGCAGAGATGATATGCTGACTTATTATAATTAGGGGTGCCGCAGACAGGAGATGCCCGCTGAAAGATAAATAGACCATATTTGTGGCTTTAGTCGCGGCAGGTTGAATGTTCGCGTGGAAGCGCTCGCATCCAACCTTTGCTCCGAGGCCACAAATATGGTCTATTTATCTTTCGGCGGGCTGTCTTTGGAGGGTTGAGGTGTTAATTATAATATTGAGGTGATTTGTGTATGAGAGTCGTAGACTCCGACTTTCTTCCCCAAATCTTCCCCGGATTCTTTATTTTGTTTCATTGAATTCAACTAGAACACATCCACTATACATTTTTCGATTGCTTTGAGGATTTGTAGGATTGGAACAATCAGAACCAAAAGAGAGCCTATCCCCTATATCTGTGGCCTCGGAGCAAGGTTTGGATGCGAGCGCTTCCACGCAAACATTCAAACCGCCGCGACTAAAGTCACAGATATAGGGGATAGGCTCTCTTTTGGTTCGTCTGTCCCCACTACCCCACGAATCAATCCTAGTGCATTCTACACAAAAAAATAGTCACAACTTTATTGTATTTGCCGAAATGATGCAAATGGAGCAAAAAATAGTTGACTTTTTCTCAATAAAGGTATATCTTAGAATCAAGATTTGGATACAAAATCAAATATCAAAAATCGTAAATCAGAAACGCAAAAGCAAAACATTAAGTAAAGAAATTGGGATTTTCATTTACTGGGTATGGGAGGCTGGAAAGGGTAAGAGGATTTATGATAAAAGCAAAACGTAAGACGAATCTAACAAATGAGGAGGTAGAGAGATGAGTCAGATAACAATCACGTTACTTTTCTTGCTGTTCGCGATTGTCATGTTTATGTGGGAGAAGATTCCACTGGGACTGACATCCATGATTGTATGTGTCGGACTGGTAGTTACCGGTGTACTTGAATGGCAGACAGCGTTCGCAGGATTTATCGACAGCAACGTTATCTTGTTTGTAGCAATGTTTATCGTAGGAGGGGCATTGTTTGAAACAGGAATGGCCAACAAGATTGGCGGAATTGTTACCCATTTTGCAAAAACAGAAAGACAGCTTATCGTAGCGATTATGGTTATCGTAGGTGTGATGAGTGGATTCCTTTCAAACACAGGAACCGCAGCAATCCTGATTCCGGTAGTTATCGGAATCGCAGCGAAGTCAGGGTATTCCCGTTCCAGATTGTTAATGCCTTTGGTTTTTGCAGCAGCGATGGGAGGTAACCTCACATTGATTGGTGCTCCTGGAAACATGATTGCACAGTCAGGTATGGAAGGAATTGGTCTTAAGTTTGGATTCTTTGATTATGCCAAAGTTGGTGTTCCGATTTTAATTGTAGGAATTATTTACTTTGCATTTATCGGATACAAGTTTCTTCCGAATAAAGAAGGAAGCGACGAAGGAATCTTTGATGAGTCAAAGGATTTTAGCCATGTACCAAAGTGGAAACAATACCTTTCCTTAGTAATTCTGCTACTTACCTTAGTAGGAATGATATTTGAGGAACAGCTTGGTATCAAGCTTTGTGTCATCGGATGTATGGGAGCGTTAGCTTTAATGATTACAGGGGTAATCAGTGAGAAAGATGCACTGGCATCTATTGATTTAAAAACGATTTTCCTTTTTGGAGGAACGCTTTCTTTAGCAGCTGCATTAGAGCAAACAGGAGCAGGAGAACTTATTGCAGAAAAGGTAATCGGAATGCTTGGCGATAACCCATCTCCATATGTACTTACATTTGTAATCTTTATGCTCTGCTGTGTAATGACGAACTTCATGTCCAACACAGCGACAACAGCCCTGATGGTTCCAATTGGAATTTCCATTGCACAGGGAATGGGTGCAGATCCAAGTGCCGTATTGATGGCATGTGTCATTGGTGGTTCCTGCGCATATGCAACACCAATCGGAATGCCGGCTAACACAATGGTTGTAACAGCAGGTGGCTATACATTTAAAGATTATGCCAAAGCTGGTGTGCCAATGATTTTAGTGGCAACGGTAGTAAGTATGATACTTCTTCCGATTTTCTATCCATTTTTCCCAGGATAGAGAGCCGGTTAAGCAGGCCGGGTTGCTCCGGCCGAATAAATTAAAGCAGAACTTATTAATGAAAATGTATACGGTTAATCTTTCATTCATTCACATATTTAAATCCCGTTGACCGTCGGGTAAATTAACAGGAGGATTTCTAAATGTCTAAAGAAGAACAGGTAACACAACTTACGGAACATATGGCTAAGTTTATTGCTCATGTTGCAAAGAAACTTCCAGATGATGTTATTGCCAAACTGGAGGAGCTTCGTGATAAAGAAGACAGCCCTCTTTCCAAAACAATCTATGATACTATGTTTAAAAATCAGGAACTGGCGGTAAAGTTGAATCGTCCAAGTTGTCAGGATACCGGAGTATTACAGTTCTGGGTAAAATGTGGTACAAAGTTCCCATTAATCGGAGAGCTTGAAGCACTCTTAAAAGATGCTGTTGTAAAAGCAACATTTGAAGCACCACTTCGTCATAACAGTGTAGAAACATTTGATGAGTACAATACAGGTAAGAATGTTGGAAAAGGAACACCAACTGTATTCTGGGACATCGTTCCTGATTCAGACGAATGTGAAATTTACACATACATGGCTGGTGGCGGATGCACCCTTCCAGGAAAAGCAATGGTTCTTATGCCAGGTGAAGGATACGAAGGAGTAACAAAGTTCGTTATGGATGTTATGACAACATACGGATTAAATGCCTGTCCTCCATTATTAGTAGGTGTAGGTGTAGCAACTTCTGTAGAAACAGCAGCCCTTCTTTCTAAAAAGGCTTTAATGCGTCCAATCGGTTCTCACAATGATAATGAGAGAGCAGCTAAGATGGAAGCATTATTAGAAGACGGAATTAATGCTATCGGATTAGGACCTCAGGGTATGGGTGGAAAATACTCCGTAATGGGAGTAAATATCGAAAATACAGCCCGTCATCCATCCGCAATTGGTGTAGCAGTAAACGTAGGATGCTGGAGTCACAGAAGAGGACACATTGTATTTGACAAGGATTTAAATTATAAAATTACAACACATACGGGGGTAGAGTTATAATGGTAGAAGTAAAAGATGGAAAAAAGATTTTAACAACACCAATTTCAGCAGAAGATTTAAAAGGCATTAAAATCGGAGATATCATTTATTTAAATGGAAGCATGACAACCTGTCGTGATGTAGCTCACCGTCGTTTAGTAGAAGAAGGAAGAGAACTTCCTGTAGATGTAAGAAATAATGCTATTTTCCATGCAGGACCAATTATCCGTCCTTTAGAAAATGATAAGTTTGAGATGGTATCCGTAGGACCAACAACCAGTATGCGTATGGAAAAATTTGAATATGAATTCGTAAAAGAAACTGGTGTACGTGTGATCATCGGAAAAGGTGGTATGAAAGAAAATACAGAACGTGCCTGCAAAGACTTTGGAGCAATCCACTGTGTATTCCCAGCAGGAAACGCTGTAGTAGCCGCAACAGAAGTAGAAGAAATCGTAAGAGCAGAATGGCGTGATCTTGGAATGCCAGAAACCTTATGGAACTGCCGCGTAAAAGAATTTGGCCCTTTGATCGTATCCATCGATCCAGAAGGAAACAACTTCTTTGAGCAGCAGAAAGTAGAATATAACAAACGTAAAGATGAACAGATTGAGAAAATCTCCGCACAGGTAGGATTCATTAAATAGATTCAATAAACTATCAACAAATTAGAATATATTTGAAAAATTATTACTGTGATATGAACACCTCGATTTATAATATATTTATAGAAAACATTTTTCAAATACATTTTAATGAATTATAGGATACTGTGCAAAAAATCCGAAATCTGGAAATTTGAATATATGTCGGCAGGCAGGCCCAAACCTGCCGGCATATAAAGATGATACAAGATAATCAAGATTTACAATCAAATAACAAAAAAATAACTAATTCCAAATAACATAAAAACCACAAGTAAAATTCCCCTAAGTTAGAAATTAAATATTATAAAAAGCCCCTTTGGAGATAATATAATAATTACTCCAGAGAGGCTTTTTTATTTTAGCTAAAGCATTTTTCAAATATGTTTTAGTACTTATTGAAATTATGATAGACTTTTTATAAAATCTTTATAAAAAATCAAGAGCGACAACACCTTACGGATATGTCACTCCTTACAAAGACGGCCGAACCGCTTTCAATTCTAGTATTATTATATGCTTATGAAGGCAAAGTTTTATATCAGATAGGTAATTTGTTTGGTGGTTATTCTCTAAAACACACTGAATTTGTTTTAAATACAACTTATAGAAAAAATCTAAAATTTAATAGAATTTTCCTATAGATTTATTTTGTTCCATTTACTTGTTGTAGCTTTTTTCCTGTGGTATAATTACTTAGCTGTTTAATGTGTGAAAGTTAGTGAAAACACATCGTACAGTCCGAAACTGTTAAACTAGACGAAAGAAGGAGAGCAGCAACATGACTCGTTTAGAAAAGTTAAGAAAGAGACTGGGTCAGTGTGACGAGATACTTTTAGATGCCATACTGATGAGACATCATATTATTAAAGATATTATGGCCTACAAAGAAGAGAATGGTCTTAATATTCTTGACCCGGAACAGGAAGAGAGACAGAAAGAATGGCTCGATGGTCGTTTAGAGAACGAGAGCAATGCAAATGAAGTATGGGATATTTTCCACGCAATCGGTAAAGCAAGTAAGCAGATGCAGGCAAGAAAGCTTTTCGATTACAATATCGTACTTATCGGATTTATGGGTGCTGGAAAGACAAGTATTTCCGAATATTTAAAAACATTGTTTGCAATGGACGTTATTGAGATGGATCAGATTATCGCAGAGAGAGAAGGAATGAGTATTCCGGATATCTTTGAAGTTCATGGAGAACAGTATTTTCGTGATTTAGAGACCAATCTTCTTATAGAGATGCAGTCAAGAAAGAATGTTGTAATCTCCTGTGGCGGAGGAACTCCACTGCGTGAATGTAACGTTGTAGAGATGAAGAAGAACGGACGAGTTGTATTACTTACCGCTTCACCGGAAACTATTTTCGACAGGGTAAAGGATAGTCATGACCGTCCAGTCATCGAGAACAACAAAAATGTTCCGTTCATCGCTGATTTAATGGAAAAGAGACGTGCAAAATATGAGGCAGCAGCCGATATCGTTATCAATACAGACGGCAAGAGCCTTATCGAAGTATGTGAAGAACTCGTTCAGCAGTTATTAGCTATGGATGAGAATAAATAATTATATATTAAGATTTTAAAGAAAAAGAAAGAGGGTATGTATCATGGCAAAAGTTGACATTAATACAAAGATGATTACTTTACTTGGTGACCCATTAAAGCAGTCATTTGCAGCACAGATGCAGAATTGTGGTTATGAAGCCGCAGGATTAAATATGATTTATTTCTACACAGAGGTAAATAATGAACATCTTGCAGACGTAGTTAACGGTATCCGTTACATGAACTTTGCAGGTTTTGCAGTAACAAAGCCAAATAAAGTAAAAGTTCTTGAATACCTTGATGAGTTAGATCCATTATGCGAGAAGATGGGAGCAAGTAACACAGTTGTTAAAACTCCAGAAGGCAAATTAGTTGGATATAACACAGACGGAATCGGTTTCATCAGATCCATGGAAAGAGATGGAAATGTTAAGATTGATGAGAATACTTACTTCTGTATCGGTAGCGGTGGAGCAGGTCGTGCTATGTGTTCAGCACTTGCTTACTACGGCGCAAAGAAAATCTACATCACAGATGTATTTGAAGAATCCAGTAGATCTTTAGTGGAAGATATCAATAAGAACTTTGCACCAGTTGCAGAATTCTGCCCGGCAGGTGACTTTTCTAAAGTAAAAGAAGCCACAGTTGTATTAAATGCCAGTGGAATCGGAATGGGCAGCCACATTGGAGAAAACCCACTTCCAAAAGAATTCATCAGCAAAGATCAGTTCTATTTTGATGCTTGCTACAACCCAGCTAAAACTCAGTTCTTATTAGACGCTGAAGAAGCTGGAGCAACTATCTTAAACGGTCTTGGAATGTCTCTCTACCAGGGAGCTGCCCAGATTGAATATTGGACAGGTCAGGAACCTCCAATCGAAGCAATGCGTCAGAAATTATTAGATATCATCTCTGAGAAATAATAGAATAAAAAAGTAGTATACTGTCAATTACCTGCGGCTGCTGCATCAATCAATAGACTTTAATTTATCGCTTGTTGTATGAAAGTCGTGGGTTTTTGACTATAAGAATGTAAAAATATAAATAAACTTATTATTAGAGAAAGGATTTTATTATGAACCCAGTAGTAGTAAGAAATGTAGCAATCGGAGAAGGAATCCCTAAAATATGTGTACCTATCGTTGGAAAAACAAGAGAAGAAATCTTAGAAGCTGCAAAGAATATCCTTCCAATCGGAGCAGACGTTGTAGAGTGGCGTGTAGACTGGTACGAAGACATCTTCGATTTTGAAAAAGTGGAAGAAACAGCGAAACAGTTAAGAGAAGTACTTGGTGAAATACCAATCCTTTTTACATTCCGTACTTCTAAAGAAGGTGGAGAAAAGGCAATTGAAACTCCAGTTTATGTAGAATTAAACCAGAAAATCAGCGCAACAGGCTATGTTGACCTCGTAGATATGGAAGCATTTACAGGCGACGATGCAGTAAAAGCTGTAGTAGAAGAAGCACACAAACATGGTGTAAAAGTAGTAGCATCCAACCATGACTTCGACAAGACACCAGCAAAATCTGATATCATCTACAGACTCCGCAAAATGCAGGAGCTTGGAGCAGATATTCCTAAAATCGCTGTAATGCCACAGAACAAAAAGGACGTACTCACACTTCTTGCAGCCACAGAAGAGATGGTAAATAACTACGCTGACCGTCCAATCATCACAATGTCTATGGCAGCAACAGGTGTAATCAGCCGTGTATGCGGTGAAGTATTTGGTTCCGCTCTCACATTTGGTGCAGTAGGAAAAGCTTCCGCACCAGGACAGATGGGAGCAGGAGAATTAAAGGAAATGCTCACAACATTACATGAATCATTATAAATATTAATTTGTGGATTTCGTATAGACGAAAAAAGAAAAAATACCATATCCCATCTGCTCTGTAGTCGCTGTGTTTAAAATGCTCGTCCGCATCTTAAACACGCTCCAAAGCCGCATCTGGGATATGGTATTTTTTCTTTTTTCTGACTATCTCAAATTTTTGGTTTTCTGTTCTTTAGTTCCAGATGGAAATTAGTATTTAAATTTTGGATAGGAATAAGGGGATTGCCCAGAAGTCCATGGTTTTTATTAGAATGAATTATCTCTAGGCAGCAAATAGCAAAGTAGTGATTTTGGTTGGAAAGCGGGAAACGTTTATTTCCATTCCACTTTTACATCATAATCTCCGGTTGGGCTTTTTAACATTTCAGATAGCAAAGTTTCGGCATTATTTTTTGCAATATCCAAAACTCCTTTTTCAACTGCTCTTTCCTTCATTTTCTTTTTTAATTCTTTCTGTGCATCGTTTAAATCGCCTATGCTAATTGAATTGAAAATATTGTTTGATTCGTCCATTATCTTAAAAGAATCATTATCAATTGTTATATCAGTAATTTCCATTTCAGGCAATTTTATAACAACATTTCCCTCGCTCGGTATTACTTCTGCCTTGGTAAGATCTTTAATGCCTGCTTTTACAGTTCCATCATAGGATATTACAAAACTCTTTCGAGTAAGAGGTATCTTCCATCCTTTAATTGTTCTCGAATTTTCTTTCGTGACTACTGTAGTACATAAGTAACTTCCTGTATTAAGTTCTGCTGTTTCTTTTAATTTTTCTTTAACGATCTGAATATTACTTGAGTTTGCGTGTTGATTTAATCCCAAAATATTATTTGTAAAATAATTATATAGAAATATTCCTCCAAGACCAATTAAACCTGCAACAACAATAATTGAAACTACTTTAATTATTACACCTTTAAAAATATCTTTCATACCTTCTCCTCTTTCGTAAAATAAATATTATTTAATTATAATGTTATCATATCTTTATATGATTTTCTATATCTCCTATTTTTATATATGCAGATATGTTTTTACATTCAAAATTTCTATTTTTCTTTGTTTGTAATTACCCTGTTATTTTCTTTATGTATTCTTTATAAGTTATATTTTTTTCTTTTTCATTTATAGGAATCGGAATTATGCCATACTGTTCTATATATCGAATAAATTTTATCTGTTTTTCTAAATCTTGAATTTTTCCTTCTATGATTTGAATTTTTTTGTTCAGATAATTGTTTTTTTCTTTTTGCGTAACTGTAAGAATATTTTTTATTTCCTTTAATTCAAATCCCATCTCTTTATACCACAAAATTTCCCATAAACGCGCCAGAGCTGTTTCATCATATAATCTATAATTTTCTTCCGAACGTTTCACTGACAATATTCCTTCATTATCATAATATTGTAACGTTCTCCTACTGACTCCTGATAACCTACAAACTTCTTCTATTCTTTTCACCAAATTTCTTACCTTTCTTTGTAACTTAGAATAAGCTATAACGTAAACGTAATAGCAATACTAATTACAAAGCTCCTTCCTTTTATTTTCATAAAAGGATTTGTATTTTTCGCGAATAGATACTTATATAAATCATAGCCTTCTGGACAATCTCCTCTTCCTCAAACTCGCATTTAAGCCCCATTCCTACCAACTGTGGATTTAGTATAGTCAGAAAAAAGAAATAATGGCATATCCCAGATGCGGCTTCGGAGCGTGTTTAAGATGCGAACGAGCATTTTAAACACAGCGACTATAGAGCAGATGGGATATGCCATTATTCCTTTTTTCGTCTACACGAAATCTACAATTCTTTTTTTAGAAGACCTGGTACAATTCAGCTCAATATCTTCTACCAAAGCGGCGTCTGTGTCCCCGGCAAATTCGTATTGTACGTAAATCTTTGTAAACTCACTATTTGACATTGCATAGTACCTAGTATAATATAGTATCAACAGGAAAGGAGCGAATCAATGAATGCACAGTTTAAGAAAGGGGTTCTGGAGCTGATCGTTCTTGCAGCAGTAGAGCAAAAAGATATGTATGGATATGAGCTGGTTGCAGAAGTTTCAAAAGTAGTGAATGTAAAGGAAGGAACCATTTATCCTATTTTGAAGCGACTGACGAATGAACATTATTTTGAGACATATTTAAGAGAATCAACAGAAGGCCCACCGAGGAAGTATTATCATTTAACTGCTGCGGGGATTCTTCATTTAAGAGAATTGGAGAAGGAGTGGGAAGAATTTTCCCGGAATGTGAATAAGTTTTTAAAGGAGAGATAAAGGATGACAAAAAGGGAGTTTTTAAAAGAGCTGGAAGATAGGCTCCAGATGCTTGATGAAAAAGAGCGGAAAGATATGATAGAGGAATATTCACAACATATCAGTATGTGCATGAAAAGTGGGATGAAAGAGGAAGAAGCGATTGAGGATTTTGGAGATATGGATGATTTGATTGCTGAGATTCTTGAAGCGTATCATCTGGATCCGGAATATGAAGTAAAGAGCAGGGAAAGAAGCGGAAAAACAGGAATTGCAGATTTATTGCCAAAAGATTTTTTTAAGAAAAAAACGAAGATAGCTAAAGCCGGTAATAAAAGCAATGTCAATGATGAAAATAATAAAAGTAATCCTAGAAAGAATAGAAGAGTAGAAGGAACAAAACGCTTTAAGGAAGAACAAGGACGAAAAATAGAAAATATAACGAGTAAAGCTGTGAAAACGAGTAGTAATGCCGTTTCATGGAGCTGGGATAAGATTAAAAAATTCTTTTTTATTTTTATAAAAATAGTATTAGTTTTCCTGGCACTTCCGGCAGTATTTTTTGATCTGGCCGGGTTATTCGGATTGGGAATATTAGGTGTTATGGCATTTCAGGGATATCCGGTTATAGGATGCGTCATCATAGCATTTGGAGTGGTTTTAAGCATGACAGCATATATTCTTTTTTTATTTACCTATGTATTAGGAGGAAGGGGAGCAAAAGCATGAGTTTTAGAAAAATACTGGTAGGAATTTTTATGGCAGGGATTATCTGTTGCGGAATTGGAGCAGGAATAACATTTCAGGAGTATTCTTCATTTAAATATATGGGAGAAAAAAGAATAGGGAGCAATAAAATCGCAGAAAAAACACTGACTGAGAATTTGTATACAGATAAAACGAAGAAGTTAAATACGTCATTTATAGCATACAATAATGAAAATGAGAATATAGAGCTAAAAACATCAAAATCTGTTCCTAAAGATAAAATACAAATCAAAGTACGTTATGATGCAGATAATGTAAAAGATATACATATTGATAAGAATTTATATAATGATGATGAGTATATAGGGGACGATATATATATTGATGATGACTACGATGAAAACAGTATGGATAATGTGGCACTGGAAAATATGACACAAACAGATGAAAGTGAATCTGAACAGAAGAATCCAACAAGTCAGGAATTTTTTATTAGTGCCGTGGGACGTATGTCTGATATAGAATATGTTCTTAGTTACAAAGATGAAATTTTGAAGAACATCAAAGAAAGAAAAATTTACAACTATGTTTATCCACAAATTATTTCTGTAGAGATTACGGTCAATCCAGAGAATAAAAATCTAATGAAAATATAAGTCCTGGTTTGCGTAGCAAAACAAACAGACGACGCTACAGAAGCATAGCAATTAAATTTTAGCATATTTTATTGAGATTAGCATGAGAAATGCTGTAGTGGAACAAGATTGATTTGC
>OGPU01002596.1_pt1 | contig 12451 bp, 8 predicted proteins | sample 1552991 | NCBI WGS metagenome assembly OGPU01 (sample SAMEA2580296, study PRJEB22360) | human gut metagenome | biome: human gut; feature: human-associated habitat; material: faeces | place: Denmark | collected 2008/2010 | reverse complement strand
GCGACCCACGTATTGTTGAAAATCGCCAAGGATGAATGTGACAAGGAGGAACGCTGATGGATGCCGACCTGTATGTGCCAGGCGACGGATGGTTGCATCGCACCGATCCGCGCGTCAAATTCCTCATCTCCATCGTCATGCTGGCCCTTTGCCTCGTATGGCGTAACTGGGCGTTCATCCTCGGCATCCTCATTCTCGAACATGTGATGCTCGCCACCGACCGTGTGCCCGCCGAACGCATTGGATGGGTGTGGAAGATCCTCGCCGTGCTCATCGTGTTCATTGTGGTGCTTTGGCCGGTCTTCGACCAGAGTGGAACGCACGTGCTCTGGCAGTGGGGATGGCTGCGTCTCACGCAGGAGAACCTGCTCATGGCGGCAGTGATGGGTCTGCGCATTCCAGCGCTCGGCTTTGCATGCTTCATCACGCTGTTCACCACCAGCCAGACCAAACTGGTTCGTGGCCTTACCTCGCTCGGTGTGCCCTACAAGGCCGGGCTCACCCTGGCAACCGCGTTACGGTATATTCCCGTGTTCTTCTCCATCTTCCAATCCGTGTCCGAAGCGCAGCGTGCGCGAGGGCTTGATCTGAGCGGCAAAGTCAATGCGGCAGGTAAAAAACGCAACATATTCGTACGTCTCGTAGACCGGTTCAAATCGTATCTGCCGATCATCATCGCCGTATTGATCCGCGCCTACAAAATGAGCCAAAGCGTGGGCTGGGCCATGGAATCGCGTGGACTCAACCTGAATCGGAACGGCGTGAAACGCACATATCGGGTCAACCTTACGATGAGAATTGCCGACTGGATTATTCTCGTGATTACCATTGCCGCCACCGCAGGCAGCGTGTGGTTGATGACATGGCTGTCATAGGGGGTGTGATGATGCAGGATGAGGAGCGTACTACAATCACCGCACGTGATTTGAAGGTGGTATCGGCGCTGCAATGCAACGGACGTATGACCATGCAGGCGCTTGCCGATAAAATCGGCATTTCCGTATATGCGGCGACGGAAAGCTACAAACGGCTCACCGAAGCGGGCATCATGACCATTGTGCCCGTATGCAATCCGTTGAGTCTCGGAAATTACAGTCAGGTGCTTGTGGGACTGCGCATCAACGGCAATCGCAACGAGGCACTCGCCATGCTCAAAGCCATGCCTCAGGTCACCTATGTGGTCTGCGCGTTGGGCGATGCCGACATCATCGCCGAAGCCGTGGTGTATTCATCCGAAGGTATGGACCATTTCCTGAAGTACGATTTGCGCGCACTGCCCGGATTGACCCGTCTGCAAGTGTTCTCCTGCGGTCGATTGGTGCTTGACGACCATAATGTCAGCGTGGTCAACCGTCTGCTGGCCGAACGCGGCGAAACTGGATTCATGACCAAACGTGAGGCCAGCGTCGGCACCGATATTCCCGTGCATCGGTTGGACTCGCGATTCGTGCACACGTTCAACGAATTACAGAAAGACGGCAGGGCAAGCTACGCCACGCTAGGGGAGCATCTTGGCGTGACGCACACCGCGATTCGTGGGCGCGTCAAAAAACTGGAGGATTCCGGTGTGATGCGCATTATGGCCACGGTCAGCCCCATGCGTTTAGGCGGATTCCGCCAAGCATTTCTCGGCATCGGTGTGAAGCCGCCGTATCGGCTTGATGCCGAACAACTGTTGGAAATCGATGAAGTGACGTACGCGATGAGCGGCGTCGGATTGAACGGAGCCGACTACCTCATCGAAATCATCGCCGGAGATGACGGGGATCTGTGGCGTGTGGTAGACGAATCCATTCGCTCGCTGCCAGGCGTGGAACAGACCTGGTGGGCATCCACCGTCAGCGTGGAAAAAGAGTCGTATTGGCTTGAGCCTCCCCGCGACGGCGTGCTTCTCGACGATTGATGGATCAATGGTATTATGCGCCCCGTCTTTGCTCATTCTCAAGGATGAGATGATAATTCAGACCAGCGCATGATATTCGAATCAGCTGTTTTTCCGTAATTTTGGAGGTAATCCAAAGAAAGGAATGACAGCATGGATATCAGGGACACCATCAAAGCTACCAATACGGCCATTGCAGCCGTGGATCTTGTGAAGGACTACGGTTCCGGGAATAACACGGTGCATGCGTTGCGTGGCGTCAACGTCGCTTTTGAAAAAGGAAAATTCACGGCGATTATGGGACCTTCCGGTTCCGGCAAATCCACGTTGATGCACACGTTGGCAGGACTGGATTCCGCAACCGGCGGGCACATCATATTCAATGGCGACGATCTGACGCGCATGAACGACAACCAGCTTACGTTGCTGCGCCGCCGCGACATCGGATTCATCTTCCAAAGCTTCAACCTGCTGCCGATGTTCACCGCCGAACAGAACATTCTCATGCCATTGACCTTGGCTGGAGCGAAACCCGACCGACAGTGGTTGCGTCTGCTGGTGGAAACACTTGGCCTTAAGGAACGTCTCAATCATCGTCCGAACGAACTATCGGGAGGTCAACAGCAGCGTGTGGCCATCGCACGAGCATTGATCACCAAGCCGAAACTAGTATTCGCAGACGAGCCCACCGGCAATCTTGACTCCGTATCAAGCGCCGAAGTGCTGAGCTTCCTGAAACGTTCCGTCAACGAACTTGGCCAAACCATCATCATGGTCACGCATGATGCGGTCGCCGCGTCTTACGCCGACCGTGCGCTCGTGTTCGCCGACGGCCAGATCGTGGCGGACGTGAACAAGCCGACAGCAGACCAGATGAGTGAACTGTTGATGAAGGAACGCGAAGCCGCCACAATGAATGTGGCTTCCGTGAGACATTCCCACTAAACGCACTGTAGAAGCATTCGAAGAAGGAAACAGAATTAACCATGTGGTCCATCACTTTGAAACTCATGCGAAAAACCAAGCGCATGCTCATACCCGCAGGCATCGCCATCATGATCGGCACGGCGTTCATCGCCAGCACCTTCCTGTTTGGCAATGCCATGAACGACTCCCTGACACGGCGGCTGACCGCTATGTTCGGAAACGCCAACTATGCGGTGACCGTCAACAGCTCCGACCTGAGTGATGAGGAACTCAACGAAGCGTACTCCAGCACTGTCGGCGACTTCCATCTCGACCAGATCGCCGGCATCGAAGGGGTTGACGGTGTCCGCGCCTCGGTGGAAACCGGCGTCAGCGTTTCCAGGGGGGACAGCGCCATCAGCGGCGAGATCATCTCTACCGCGGCACAGAAGAACATGCTTCCCGTGAATATTACGGAAGGGGACCAGCCGAAGGACTCCAACGAAGTCGCACTGCCGGAAGACATGGCGAAACAGCTGAACGTCGGCATTGGCGACACTGTAAGACTGACCTCCCAATATGCGGTAGGCACCGATGGCAAAGCCAAAGCGGACAACGTGCGCGTGGTCGGACTCACCTCCGATCCAAACGGCGCCTACTCGTACTATGGTGGTGCGATCGTAGGATCCGACAATCTGCTTGCCGCAATGCAGGGAACGGACGATTTCGACACCACCGGAACAACAACGGTATACCTCGACCTTGCCTTGGATGGAAATAGCGTATCCGCAAAAACCATCAACAGTGTGAAAGCGTTGCTGCCAAAGCATTTCGATCTGATGTCGCGACAGCAGGTCAGTGACGAAAGCATCAAATCCTTAAGCGGCAACCAAACCAACATCGTCACCACATTCCTCATGTGCTTCGGCGTGCTTGCCATGTTCGTGGCGGCACTGGTGATCGCCAACACGTTCCAAGTGCTTGTGGCGCAACGCCGCCGCACACTCGCCTTGCTGCGCACCATCGGCGCGAAAAAAGGCCAGCTGTATGGTTCCGTGCTGTTCGAAGCGGCAGTGCTTGGCTTCGTCGCATCCGTGCTTGGCGTGGTACTGGGAAGTCTGCTCATGTGGGGCATGTGCGTCAGCGACATCATGCAAGAGGGTATGCGATTCAATTTCTCTTGGCAGGCCGCCGTCGTACCTATTCTCTTCGGTATTGTGGTGACGGTGCTCGCATCCTTGGGATCCGCACGTTCCGCTACTGCGGTGACGCCATTGGAGGCATTGCGCCCGATTGAACTGACCGACAACCGTCGTTCCAGCCTCACGCGAGCCATAATCGGTATTCTGATGGTGGTGGTCGGTATCGCCATGGTGATATTTTCCATCTGGCAGGTACAAGCCACCAATGGCGGCGAGAATGCGAGCAGCGATCAATTCACGATGATTCTGCTCATAGCCATCGCCGGCGCCGCACTGGTGTTCCTCGGCATGGTGGTCACCGCGGTGTTCTGGATGCCGACCCTCATGAAGGGCGTTGGAGCGTTGGCCTCACTGACAGGCCCTTCCGCAACGGTTGCGCACGCCAACATTCAGAAGAATCCGCGACGCATCGCAGCAACCGGTGCCGCTCTGCTCATCGGCGTCACCCTGGTTTCCACCATCGCAACCGGTGCCGCCAGCGCCAAAGAGACTATGAATGGTGCGCTCGCCACCCGTTATAGCGTCGACATCGTGGCCATGGGCGATGACATCAGCCAGCAAATGGCCAAGGATGTAGCCGACATCAACGGCGTGTCCGACACGTTGTATGCGCCGGCGGTTTCCGTGACCTTGGAGAAAGCGGATGGAATCCAGCCTACGTCCGCATTGCTGGTCGGCGTGAAGAATATCGATCAGGTCAAGCAGGTCATGCGTGCCAACTTGGGTAACGCCTCCATCGACAGTGATGGCGTGCTCATGCCAACATACAATGCGCAAACCGGCAAGGAACTGCAGTTCGCCAATGGTACGGCTGATTTCTCCACCGAATGGAACCAGGACGGCGACGCTACGCGTTCGCTGACATTGCAAGCAAACCAAGCCGACTACCGTCGCGTATCCGCACAGTATGGAGCTGTCGGATTCGTGGATGAAAGCCATTTCACCAATGGTGACCTCGATGCCGCCACCCATGTGCTGCTGGTCAAGGCGGATACTGACAAGTCGGGAGTTTCCGTTGACGGCATCTACAACGACATGCAGGCCGCATTGGAAAAGAGCACTGATGCGACAGTAACCGGACCGATCGCCGAACGCATCGTATGGGCGAAGATGATCGACTCCATGATGATGCTTCTGGTGGGATTGATCGCCGTGGCCGTGCTCATCGCACTTGTCGGCGTGGCCAACACGCTGTCCCTGTCGGTGATCGAACGCACCCGCGAATCGGCCACCCTGCGCGCCATCGGCATGACCCGCGGCCAGCTCAGGGCATCGCTCGCCATCGAAGCGCTGCTCATCTCCGTAGTCTCAGGCCTTGCCGGCATACTGCTTGGCACATTGTTCGGTTGGCTGGGCGCATACGTGGTGTTCAGTCTGTACGGCACCGTGGCATTCCCATTCGAATGGGGAATCAACGGCATTGTGCTTGCCGTGGCGGCTGTGGCAGCGTTGCTGGCCAGCATCGCACCTGCCCGTCGGGCGGTCAGGGTGCCGCCAGTTGAGGCGCTCGCAGAAGCTTAGCACCTCAACAGGCGGCCTTCGCGGCAAGCCGCTCACCTCACCTACGGGAAGCCTACCAGGCTTCCCGCTTTACGGTTCGGCCTGTTGAGGCGCTCGCTGAAGCTTAGGCGATAAACGGAATGCTCCTTCGAAAGAAGGAGCATTTTTGTTGCCGAATACGTTTTATGAAGATTTTATACGAGATGGTTTTCGTAGGCGAACACGACGGCTTGGACGCGGTCGCGCGCATTGATTTTCGACAGGATATGCGCGACATGCGTTTTCACGGTAGGCAGGCTGATGAACAGCTTGTCCGCGATCTCCTGATTCGACAGGCCATGCGCGATTTCGATGAGCACCTCGCGCTCGCGGTCGGTCAGTTCGTCCAATTCCGGATCGGTGTACATAGTTGCCGTCGAAGCGGAAGCGGACGTTGCGGAAACGGGCGCTGCGGCGGCCGTTCCTGCGAAATCGCCATCCATCATCTTCTCTATAAGCCGTTTCGTGGCGGATGGCGCGATGATCGCGTTGCCTTGGTACACGGTGCGAATCGAATTGAGCAGCGTCTCCGGTTCCGTGTCCTTCAGCAGGAAGCCGGACGCGCCGGCGTTGATCGCGGCCATCACGTATTCGTCCAAATCGAACGTCGTCAGAATGATCACACGGGTATGCGCATCGTCAAGCGCGCTGCCATCGGGTGCGAAACGATGCTGCAACGCGCTGATCCGACGTGCCGCCTCAATGCCGTCCATACCGGGCATACGCACGTCCATCAGCACCACGTCGGGATGCAGCGTCTCCGCCAAAGCCACCGCTTCCGCGCCATCGCGCGCCTGGCCGACAACCGCCATATCCGGTTGCGAGCTGATCACCATCGCGAAACCGGCACGCACCAATTTCTGATCATCGGCAATGACCACACGAATCTTCTGTTCTTCACTCATACTCTCCACCTTATCGGCATCGTTCCGCTCACAGCGCGAAACAAACCCTTAAATCTCCCTGAAAAACTTGAACCGGCTATCGAGACGCGCGCTGCAGCTGCTCTTCCAGCGGTGCAGCGGACCTCAACTGCAGTTCGCTCGCGCTACCGGCATGAGCGTCATCGCTGAAACCAGTCTCACGAAGCACACCAAGCAGTTCGCGCATACGCTTAAGTGCGGCGCGCCCCTGTTCTCCAATGGCTTTGAACGCTGCGGAAATCTCGTCGGCGGTAGGCTCCTTGCCTTGTGCTTCGGCAGCGTCCAACATGCGGATACCATCGACGGCTTGACTAATCACGCTGTTCAACGTGGCGGTGACTTCAGCCTGAATGCTGGCACTGATACGGTCACGTTCCATATTCGCCGCGAGAATACGCTGCTTCTCCTGCTCGGCCACCAGCGCCTCCTCTCGCGCCTGCAACACCAGTGCGTTTGAATCACTGGAGCGAGTCCAACGCGCCCATGCCATAATGCCGGCGCACAGTATCAACACCGCAACCGTATACATAACGCCGGTAAAAAACGCCGCAGTACTGCTTGACGCGGCTGAAACCGGTTTTGTCAAGCCCACGGAAGCGGTGATGGCGCCGAACAAGGTAATGTATCCGTGTTGATCGGCCGCGATTTTCAAGCCCATCAGCACCGAACAGGCGACAGCGGCAGGACCGGTCCAACGCCATGCGTGTTCGCGTCCATACAATACGGCTGAATACAGAGCACACAGCGAAGCTACGATATGTCCAACCTCAATCGATCCCAAAAACACCAATTGCACAACCGACAATACGAACACAATAAGCGCGCAAGTCTCGGGGAACCTGCGTCGAAGGGACAGCGCCAATATGCAGCAGGTAGCGATCGCATGAGAGAGCTGCGCAAGAGGTGAACTATCAAAAAAGAACGTAACCGACATGCGATTCAGCAGCATGACCAATACCACGGCACCAACGGAATCCATGAGCACATAATGGTGCTGCGTCCACGCGGAAACACGTTCCACCCAATTCGGCCCTCGCGAATTGGATGTATTTGCAAGTTCTACGGATTTCAGTTTCAACGATTTGAGCAAATCATGCAGATTGGGTGCGGTGATGCGCAAATGTTGCAGGGCATTCGAACGATGATCGCGACCGGTCGGTTGGTTGGTTTCCTGCGTCTGCTCCGATGGCTGATCTGGGATTCGCGCCGATATGTTGACGACTGTGTGAGGTGCGATTGCTTCGTCGGATAATCTCGCTTTGCTGGATATGGCAGTTGTGTTGCAAGATTCGGACTGTTCCGAGGCATACTGTTCGCCGGTTTCTTCTGTCACCTGTTCTTTACCGCCGTAAGGCAGGGTGGCCATGACTTCGAAGCCTCCGCCGAGTTGAGGGCCAGCCTGCAACGAGCCTCCGGCCGATTCGATGAGTTCTTTCATGCCCAGCAGGCCGTAACCTGGCGTATGCCCGTCGATATTGGCCGCCGCGCCATGACCATTGTCGGTGATGGTCAAAGTGAGCAAACCGTTGTTCCATGACTCTTTAATATGCACATCGACATGCGGCCCCGCATACTTGCGGATATTCGTCAGCGCCTCCTGCACTACATGGTAGGAAGCTATCGAGGCTTGTTCGCCGAGTTGTTCTGGGCTGGCGGTGCCAGTGATATTCCGTCGGATTCGAATGTCGGGGGAGACGTTTTGCGCTTGTTCCACAAGATTGCCGATATCGTTATAATCGGCGTGCGGTGAACCCCCGAATACTCCCAGAAGACGTTGCATGTCATGCAGTGCGCGTTCCGATTCGTGTCGAATCGTCTCCATGGTGTTTCTGGCCACCGCGGGATCATGCGTGCCTGCATAGCGACCGCCATCAGACTGCACGATGATGATTGACAGGGTGTGCGCCACCACATCGTGCATGTCACGTGCGATGCGTGCGCGTTCCGCCAACGCGGCGATATCGCGTTCATTCTGGTCTCGCGCGGCGATTGCCTCATTGCGTTCCCGCATCATGCAAACGGTTGCCAGACGGGCACGCTGCCAGAACGCTACAATGACGGTGGAAATAATGCATACTTCGAAAATCGGCGTCAGTACCAGCATGTATTGCGCCATCATGTCGGCGACTTCCGACATGGATGTTCCTGTGTAGATGGAACCGAGAGTGTCTTTCGTGACCATAACGCCATTTGGATTTGGGTCATTCCAGCTGCTCCATGTATGCACTTTGCCTCCGGTGAGCAATGGTCCATTGGTCATGGTCCATGCCACCAGCGCCGAAGCCAGAAGACCGATGATCAACGCCAGAATAATGAAGGCTTTCGTGTTTTTGGGATTGCCGTAGACGATCACCGAATACAGCATGAACAATGCCAGAATATCGGCGCCCAACAGGCAAGGGCCGAATATGAGATGCGCCAAGGTCAATGCCACGCAGAGCAACGCTCCGGTCTGCGGCCACCATCGACGGATTAGCAGCGGAATAAGCATTGCCGCTTCCCATGCCATCTGCGTGGAAGGCTTAAGGTCAAACAGCAATCCCGGATTATAGGTGATGCTGCCGGTCACGCCGAACAGCAGAACACCTATAACAAGCGTGATGATGAGATCGCCGGCGAAAACATGGCCATGCATCCATGACAAGAGACGCTGCTTGAGATTCGACATACGTTCCACCCTAGCGCCAGATATGCTGTGACGCCATCATGCGCAGGAATGAAATAGCGGTAAGATAAAGCCGCTTTTGTGAGGTAAGGTTGTCTCCGCATGTGGGTGAGATGGAAGCCATCAAAAAGTCACTACCCGCATTGAACATGCCGATGATGCCAAGGGAAAGGTGAATGCATGACGTTGCTGAGCGAATACTACGTGCCCGGATTGCATATTGAGGATCGTTCCATCAAGGTGCCGTTGGATTGGAAGGGCCACGAGCCTGGTCATGGGTTCGATGGCGAATCGATCAGCCTGTTCTACCGTGTGGTCACCGCTCCCGAACATGTGCATGATGATCTTCCGCTGCTCGTGTTCCTGCAGGGTGGTCCCGGTGGTTCCGGTCCGCGTCCGCTCGGCCCAAGTTCCGATGGTTGGATTGAGGAGGCCATCAAGCATTTCCGTGTGGTGTTGCCGGATCAACGTGGTACGGGGCGTTCGTCTCGTGTCGATACGTATGTGATTGAGGGCATGGATGGCGACGGCAAGGCAGGTGCCGCGTTTTTGAAGCGTTTCCTCGCCGATTCGATCGTTCGTGATTTCGAGCATCTGCGTCGTACCGAATTCGGGGGCGCACGTTGGGTCACGCTTGGTCAAAGCTATGGCGGATTCCTGACGCTGACGTATCTTTCGCTGTTCCCGCAAGGGGTTATCGCCAGTTTCACCACGGGCGGCATTCCTCATGTTCCCGCCGATGCGACCGACGTGTACCGTCATACGTTCCCGCGCATGGCGGCAAAGACGAAGCAGTTCTACGAGCGTTACCCGATCGATATCGAACGTGCCGCGGCCGTCGCCGACATTCTGCAGTCGCGCAAGGTCGCATTGCCGAACGGCGATCCGCTCACGGTGGAACGCTTCCAATGCTTGGGATCCGATTTCGGCATGAAGCCAAGTTTCGAACGCGTGCATTGGATTCTTGACCAGGCATTCCTCGACGGCGACGGTTCGGCCTCGACCTCGGCGGAACTGTCTGACGAATTCCTGTCTTCCGTGATGGATGCGACCTCGTCTCGCCCGCTGTACTGGCCGTTGCAGGAGTTCATCTACGCCAACGGCGAGCTGGAAACGCCGATTTGCTGGGCCGCCCAGCGCGTGCGCGGCGAGCATCCGGAATTCGCGGGTGACATCCGTCCGCTTAATTTCACCGGCGAGGCCATGTTCCCGTGGATGTTCGAGCAGGAACGTGCGTTGCGTCCGTTCAAACCGGCCATGGACGTGCTTATGGAAGACACGCATTTCGGCACGATCTACGATGCCGACCAGTTGGCGCGCAATGAGGTTCCGCTGCAGGCTGCCGTCTATTTCGACGACATGTACGTAGATTCTGGATTGCAGCTCGACACGCTGTCCCGCGTCGGTCGTTCACATTATTGGACCACCAATGAGTTCGAACATGACGGCGTGCATGGTGCAACAGTGTTCAGGCACCTGTTCAATGAAGCATTGAACCGCGGAGATTTGGCGGAGTTGTTCTGACGATCGTTCAGCAACGACGAGCATCGATAGCAAAGGAAAGAAACATGGCCAATCCAACCATCGGATTCATCGGATACGGCAATATGGCGCAGGCGATCGCCGAAGGCCTGGTCAATGCCGGCACGATCAACGGCAGCGACATTGTGGCTTGCGCGGCACACTATGACAAGCTGGAACGCAGCGCCGCCAAACTTGGTGCGAAAGCGGTGCATACCGCCGCACAAGTGGCCGAAGCCGCCGACGTGGTCGTCATCGCCATCAAACCATATCAGATTGAAGCGGTGATCTCACCGATCGTTGACAAGCTGGCGCAGCCAAACACCATCGTCGTGTCCATTGCGGCAGGCTGGGATCTGAACAAATTCCGTGACCTGTTCGGAACGTCTTTCGAACAGACGCACATTCAATGCACCATTCCGAACACGCCGATGGCTGTCGGCAAAGGCGTGCTGGTCACGGAAGTCGACAACACGCTCACGCAGGAACAGACGGAAACCTTCGAAAACCTGTTTTCGTCAATCAGCCTGATCGAACGCGTGGACACCGCACACATGGGCATCGCCATGTGTATTGCCGGCTGTGCTCCGGCCTTCACCGACATGTACATCGAAGCGTTGGGCGATGCCGGTGTGAAATATGGTTTGCAGCGTGCCACCGCGTATCGTCTGGCCGCCAAAATGGTGGAAGGCGTGGGTGCGCTCTATTTGGTCGACGAAATGCATCCGGGTGCCATGAAAGACGCTGTCTGCTCTCCAGGAGGCACCACCATCAAGGGCGTCGCATCGTTGGAGGAAAGCGCGTTCCGCGGTGCGGTCATCAAAGCGGTCGACGCCATCGAAGCCTAATACTAAGCTAAGGAACCATGTCTCTTACTATCGGAATCGTCGGACTGCCGAACGTCGGCAAGTCCACCATGTTCAACGCATTGACCCGTAACAACGTTCTGGCGGAAAACTATCCGTTTGCCACCATCGAACCGAACACCGGCATCGTGCCATTGCCGGATGACCGTCTGCCAGTGCTTGCCAAGCTCGTGCACACGGAGAAGATCGTGCCGGCCACCGTCACCTTCGTCGACATCGCAGGCATCGTCAAGGGCGCTTCGGAAGGCGAAGGCCTGGGCAACAAGTTCCTCGCCAACATTCGCGAAGCCGACGCGATCTGCGAGGTCGTGCGTGCCTTCGAAGACGATGATATCGTGCATGTCAACGGCAAGGTCGATCCGTCCGACGACATTGAAACCATCAACACCGAGCTGATCCTCGCCGATCTGCAGACCATCGAGAACGCGCTGCCGAAGTTGGAGAAGGATTTGCGCGGCAAGAAGATCGAAACGGCCTACATGGAGGCCGTCAAACAGGCGAAGACCATTCTCGAAGCCGGCGAAACCATTGATAAGGCGGCTCGCGAAGGCCGTTTCGACAAGGATTCCGTCTACGATCTGCACTTGATGAGCGCCAAGCCGTTCATCTACGTGTTCAACGTGGACGATGCCGAACTGCAGAACAAAGACATGCAGGCCAAGCTCGCTGCATCCGTGGCTCCGGCTCCGGCCATTTTCCTCAACGCGCAGTTTGAAGCCGACCTGACCGAACTCGATGAGGCGGACGCCCGCGAAATGCTCGCCGACGCCGGCCTTGAGGAATCCGGCCTCGACCAGCTGGCACGCGTCGGCTACGACACGCTCGGCCTGTCCACCTTCCTCACCGCAGGTGAGAAGGAAGTGCGCGCATGGCAGATCCACAAGGGCTACACCGCCCCGCAGGCCGCCGGCGTGATCCACACCGACTTCGAAAAGGGCTTCATCAAG
>OGPU01002587.1_pt1 | contig 12494 bp, 9 predicted proteins | sample 1552991 | NCBI WGS metagenome assembly OGPU01 (sample SAMEA2580296, study PRJEB22360) | human gut metagenome | biome: human gut; feature: human-associated habitat; material: faeces | place: Denmark | collected 2008/2010 | reverse complement strand
GGAAGACTGGAAGGGCGGCTATGCCACTCCGGTCGAGGCGGTGAAGGCCTACCGCTTGGCTGCGGAAGCCAAGACCGCCAAGGACCGTGTTGACGAGGCTGGCGAGAAGACCGGCCTGTTCACCGGCCTGTACGCCATCAACCCGATCACCGGCGCTAAGCTGCCGCTGTTCACCGCCGACTACGTGCTCATGGACTACGGCACCGGCGCGATCATGGCAGTGCCGGGCGGCGATCAGCGCGATTACGTTTTCGCCGTCAAGTTCGGCCTGCCGGTCATCTACACCGTGCAGCCGCTGGCCGAATCCGGCGACGATCTGGCCAACTATGAGGGCAAGGCGCCGTTTATCTCCCACGACGGCATCGTCATCAACTCCTCCGTGGACGCCACCCGCGCCAAGGGCGACGCGTTGAGCCTCAACGGCCTTCGCGTGGACGAGGCCATCGACAAGGTGAACGCATGGCTGGAAAAGGCCGGTGTCGGCAAGGGAACGGTCAGCTACCGTCTGCGCGACTGGCTGTTCAGCCGCCAGCGCTACTGGGGCAATCCCATCCCGATGATCTATTGCGACGAGTGCGGCCTGGTACCGGTCCCCGAACAGGACCTGCCGGTCATCCTTCCCATGGACATCGACATCGCCGCGGGCGAGACGCTCAAGGATTCCAAGGAGTTCTACGAGTGCACCTGCCCGGTGTGCGGCAAGCCCGCGCATCGCGAGACCGACACCATGGACACCTTCACGTGTAGCTCGTGGTACTACCTGCGCTACACCGACCCGCATAACACCGAGCTTCCCTTCGCCAAGGACAAGGCGGATCGCTTCATGCCCGTCGACCAATACATCGGCGGTATCGAGCACGCCATCTTGCACCTGCTGTACTCGCGCTTCTGGACCAAGGTCGCGCGCGACGCCGGCATGCTCGACTTCGACGAGCCGTTCACCAACCTGCTGTGCCAGGGCATGGTCAAGGACTCCAAGGGCGAGACGATGTCCAAGTCTAAGGGCAACGTCGTGTCGCCCGAGTCGCTCATCGACGAGTACGGCGTCGACGCCGCCCGCGCCTGCATCCTGTTCATGGCTCCGCCCGACAAGGACCTGCAGTGGGACGACAAGAGCTGCGCGGCCATGGCGCGCTTCCTCAAGCGCGCGTGGGGGCAGGTGTGGTCGCTGGCCGATGCCGCCGGCTCGGCCGATGACGGGCAACTTGCCAAGGAACTCAACCGCCAGATGCACGCGACCATCAAGAAGGTGGGCGCCGACATCGAGCGCTTCAACTTCAACACGGCGCTCGCGTCGATCATGGAGCTCTCCAATACGACGGCCGATTATCTCAACGCCACGGCGGAGGATGCACGCGACAGGGAGCTGTGCCGTGCGGTCGCCACGACGCTCGTGCTGCTGCTCGCCCCCTATGCGCCGCATTGGGCCGACGAGCTGTGGACCGAGGCACTCGGCAACGAGGGCAGCGCCTATGACGTCGCCTGGCCGAGCTTCGACGAGGAGGCCACGAAGGCCGACGAGGTGGAGCGCGCCGTCATGATCGGCGGCAAGGTGCGTGGCCACATCACGACGGCCGCCGATGCGAGCGAGGACGAGATCGTTGATGCGGCGCTTGCCGCTGTCGCCGATCGCATCGAGGGGCTCACCGTGCGCAAGACGATCGTCGCCCCGACCGTCGTCAACGTGGTGGCGAACTAGAGGGATTGCTTGCTGGCTGAAACGCGGGACATGGGTACACCAGAGCTTCGAGACCCAGTCGCTCTGGTCGCACCCATGTCCCGCTATGTAATCGGGCTGCGTGACGCGCCTGGCGACGATGTGACAGGGGCTGGCCCCTGTCACATCTGTCATTTCGAGCGCTGTGGAGTGGAGTCGGGAAATCCTAGCCGTCGCCTCGTAGTAAAATGGCGCCGCAGAATCATCGAGGGGCGCGCAAGATGGAAATTCACCAGCTAGAGCAATTCAAGGCGATTGCCGAGAGCCGCACCATGCGGGAAGCGGCTGACAAGCTGTTCATTTCGCAGCCGGCATTGAGCCAAAACCTCAAGAAGCTAGAGGCGGAGCTTGGCTGCACGCTGTTCGACCGGTCCCATAACCAACTTTCCATCACCCCGTACGGCGAGATACTGCTCGCCCATGCCCATCGCATCCTCTTCGACTTGAAGGAGGTGTCCGCCGAGATCGACGCGCTGAAGCAGCAGGATGCGCAGACGATACACATCGACAGCTTCTACCTTCCACTCAGTTTGTTCGTATTGCCTCAGGTCGCCAACACGTTTCCGGACCTCAGGTTCGATGCGTCGATCGTAACCTCGACGGTCCTTGCCAAGAGGGTCATCGATGGAATCACCGATATCGCCTTTCTCCCGAGACAATTCTGCCCGGCGCATCTGGCGTTTCGCACCATTCAGGAGGAAAGGTTGCTGCTCTCGCTTTCGCCTGCATCTCCCTTGGTCGGCAGAGAAAGCATAGCGGACGAGGACCTTGGGCAAACGTCGCTCTTGCTACCGGAGGGCCTCGCCGGGCTCTCGCCTTGGTACGAGGAAGTCGTGTCCCATGCCGGTGTATCCGAAGCGCTTGTCGAGCGCATGCCCACGAAGGCGTACCTGGAGCTCATGGACAGGACGGAACGGGCCCATTTCACCACCTCCATGATGGTTCTGTTCTCCGGTAGCGGCACCAACCGTCCGGCATTGCCCGTGGAAGGGGAGATGTCCAAGCGCGAGCTTTGCGTGGCGTATCGTGGGGACAACGAAAAGGCACTCCCCGTCGTGGAGCACATCGTCTCGCGGGGCTCCGAACTCGTGATCAACCATGCCTTCCTGCCCTATCTGCTTGCCCAAGACGGTGCGTCAAATCTGTCACTGAAGCTGGACATCTAATCGATAACGCTCGGTCATAGAGCTTCATAGGTAGCGCTTATCAGGGTATAAGCACTGTGTCATGGGCAATGGCTCCCATCCTCCGTAGAGTTGAATCATCGAAAGCGGCGAGCTGCGAAATCCGCCGTTGGCTCTACGAGAGGAGTGAGATGGGAAGGACAGCTGACAAGACCGTGTACAAGACCACCGGATGGTGTGGATTCGGCTCGGGGTCGAACACGGCTGCCGTCGACATGAAGGACGGACGCATCGCGCGTATCCGCCCGCTTCATCTCGATGACAAGTACACCGAAGACGAAATCAATCCCTGGAAGATCGAGGTGCGCGGCCACACGCTGACAAGTGGTCTCGTCACGACGTTGCCGCCGATGGCCATAGGCTACAAGAAGCGCATCTACTCGCACAACCGCGTGCCGTACCCACTGAAGCGCGTCGACTGGGATCCGCATGGGGAGCGCAATCCGCAGAACCGTGGCATTTCCGGTTACGAGCGCATCAGCTGGGACGAGGCCACCCAGATTTGCGCGGACGAGATTCGCCGCGTCATCGACACCTATGGCAACGCGTCGGTGTTCTGCCAGGGCGACGGTCATGGGGAGACGAAGGTCATGCACGCGAGCCATGGCTGCAACACGCACCTCATGAACCTTCTCGGAGGCTTTACGCTGCAGGCTCGCCAGCCCGATAGCTGGGAAGGCTGGTATTGGGGCGCAAAGCACATGTGGGGCATGGATCCGGTTGGCCAGCAGGCATACCAGTCGAACCTGCTCTGGGACATCTGCGAGAACTCCGATGCCGTCATCTGCGTGGGCTGCGACCCGGAGACGACTCCGTGGGGTTGGGGTGGCCAGATGGCGTCGAAAATCAGCTACTTCTGGACCGAGATCGGCATCAAGCAGATCTACATCTGTCCCGACCTCAACTATGGCGCCGCCATTCACGCCGACAAGTGGATTCCGGTTCTTCCCAACACCGACGCCGCGCTCTGGCTTGCCATCGCGTGGACCTGGCTCAGGGAGGGTACCTACGACAAGGATTACATCGCCACCCATACGGATGGCTTCGACTGGTTCAAGGATTACGTGCTTGGCGGTGCCGATGGGCAGCCCAAGACGCCCGAGTGGGCCGAGGAGAAATGCGGCGTTCCCGCGGCGGACATCAAGGCGCTTGCCCACTACTGGGCCACGCATAAGGTGTCTACCGTCCATTGCAATGGCGGCGGTTACATTCGCTCGGTGTTCGCCCACGAACCCGCCCGTCTCGAGGTCGCCTTGCTCGCCATGCAGGGCGTGGGCAAGCCCGGCCAGAACATGTTCAAGATGATGGAATGGGGCCTCTACGGCATGCAGAGCCTCAATCCCATCCCGCACGGCGAGTGGGGGACCTTCATGTGGGCCGGATATACCGGTCATGTCGCGGGCACCGACCTCATCAGCTTCATTCCGCAGACGCTTGTGCCCGATGCCATCACGATGCCGGAAGGCGAGAAACTCACCTGGTACGGTCGCGTCGTGGCGGGCCTTTCGCGCGAGGACCAGTTCACGCCCTACGAGTATCCGCTTCCGGGCAACGAGCGCATCCACATGATCTGGACGGACACTCCCTGCTGGTCGACTTGCTGGAACGGCGGTAACCGCATGCAAGAGGCATTACGCCACCCTTCCATCGAGTTCTATCTGGTGCAGCATCCCTGGATGGAGAACGACACCTTGTTCGGCGACATCATCCTGCCCATCTCGACCAAGTTCGAGCAGCATGACATCGCCACGTCCACGCAATGCGGCGAGAACGACATGGTCGTGCTCGAGGAGCAGGCATGTGACGTCGTCGGCGAGGCGAAGTCCGATTCGGAGGCGGTGCTCGCCATCGCGGAGAAGCTGGGCGTCGCCGATGAACTGTGGGAGCACTGGGTCTATCCGCCCATGACCGCCGCGCAGAACACGGAGTCGGCCGGTACCGATGACGAGGACTTCGTCGCCATGCAGGAGGCATCCACCGAGCACGTGTTCGGCGAGCCCGGTTACGAATCGCTTCAGCTGCGCAGCTATACGCTGGGCGGCTGCCAGGAGCACATGCCCTACGGCGAATTCCTCGAGAAAGGCTATCTGCCCATCCGCTTCATGGACGAGGAGCAATGGAAGGCCGAGCCCATCGGCATGCGTAACTTCTACGAGGATCCCGAGAGCTTCCCGCTGGCAACGCCCACGGGCAAGATCGAGTTCTACGCGACGGGCATCGCGGATTGCTGGGGTGACGACGGCGAGCGTCCACCCGTGCCCCAGTGGATCGAGGAGAGTCCGGAGCATCATGAGCGTCTGACGAACGACCGAGGCAAGGACTATCCGTTCCTGGTCGTGTCGAACCATCCGCGTTGGCGTGTCCATGCCGAGCACGACGACATCACCTGGCTTCGCGAGATAGAGACCTGCAAGGTCGAGGGGCCCGACGGCTACAAGTACGAACCCGTCTGGATCAACCCCATTGACGCCCGCAGACTCGGCATCGAAAACGGCGACATCGTGCGCATCTTCAACGAGCGCGGCAGCGTCCTCGGCGGTGCGTACGTGACCGAGCGCATCCGCCCGAGCGTCATCAGCCAGGATCATGGCGCGCGTGTCGACAGCATCGTCACGGGTACGGGCGGTCTCGACCGTGGCGGCGCGAACAACCTCATCTGTCCCGGTGCGACCACTTCCAAGAACGCGCCCGGCGAGGTGACGAACGGCTTCCTCGCGAACATCGAGAAGGTGGACGTGTTGGAGCTCGCGAAGAAGTACCCCGAAGAATTCGACCGCGACTACGACCCTGCCGAGGGCATGTTGGCAACCGATCGCATCGTGAAGGAGGCATAAGGCCATGGCGAAGAAAGCATTTCTGATAGACGTCGACCGTTGCAACGGTTGCCATAACTGCCAGATCGCCTGCAAGGACGAGCATTGCGGACAATCCTGGCTACCCTACGCGGCCGAGCAGCCCGACACGGGCCAGTTCTGGTGCAAGGTCGAGCAGACCGTACACGGGACGGTTCCCAAGGTGAACATGACGTACCTTCCCCTGATTGGGGCCCAAGACGACGCACTCGCGGACTTTGCGTCGGATGTCGTGACGGTGCGCGAGGATGGCGTGATGTACATCGACCCGGAGAAGGCAAGGGGTCGCAAGGATATCGCCGACAGGTTCGATGGCGTGTTCTGGAATGAGGAGCTGCAGATTCCGCAGGGATGCGCCGGATGCGCGCATCTGCTCGATGACGGCTGGGCGGTTCCCCGGTGCGTCGACGCGTGCGCCATGGGGGCGCTCCGTTTCGTTGACGTCGACGAGGTTGCCGAAGAGCTTGCCAAAGCCGAAAGGCTCGCGCCGGGAAGCCACGTCTACTATCTGAACCTCCCCAAGCGCTGGATCGCCGGGCAGGTGATTGACCCCATGCGTGACGAGGTGGTCATTGGCGCCAAGGTGACGCTCGTGGATGCGGCCGGTAACAAGCGCGAGACGCTGACCGACGATTTCGGCGACTTCTGGTTCAAGAAGATCGAACCGGGCAAGTACAGCCTGACGGTCGAAGACGACCGCTTCGTGACGAGGCAGTTCGACGCGGATTGCACCGACGAGGATGTCAATCTAGGCGTGATGAAGGTCTACGAGCTGGGCGAGCTCAAGTAAGAACGCACTGATTCGCGTACCTTTTCCTCATGAGGCGGGTGGAGTTTGGGGCTCCGCCCGCCTTTCTGCCTGCGGGCTCCTTTCGCGATGGGGCGCGTCGCAAGTGTGCCAAGGGGTCTGACCCCGTGACACAATGAGGCAAAAGCGCCCCGGCGGGTTTTGTCTCATTGACTTGCGCATGAATCCGAGTACAATAGGATGGCTTGTCGAAGCGGGCATTTAATGCGCTTCGAGGCTGCTCGCAGCCACGGTACGGCTTTCTACGCCGCCGTTAAGTCAGAGAAGTCGAGGAGAAAGTGGGATTTGCCCCGCTTTCTTTGTTTGTAAGGAGACAGTAGGTGAACAGGGAAGACAGGCTGATAGAGGCGCTCGAGCCGCTCGCGAGCGAGCATGGACTCGATCTCGTGACGGTCGAGGTGGCCGGCACGCGCAAGCGCCCCATCCTGCGCGTGTTCCTTGACACACCGGCCGGTGGCATCACGCTCGACGAGCTCGTCGACGCCCAGGAGTGGGTGGATGCGACGATCGAGGAAGTCGATCCCTTCATCGAATCGTACGATCTCGAGGTCTCGTCTCCCGGCATCGACCGACCGCTGCGCAAACGCACCGACTTCGACCGCTTCGCGGGCGAGATGACGGTCATCTACCTCAAGCCAGGGGCGCCGCGCAGCAAGTACACGGGTATTTCGCATGGGCTCGATGGTGACGAGCTCGTGCTCGAAATGGAAGACGGCACGATGGAGCGCATCGCCTTCGATCGCATCAAGAGGGCGCACATCATCGGCCAGATTGACTTTGGCGGACGCAACTTCGATGACGAGGATGCGTCGCTTGGCCAGGACAACTAAATAGGGAGGAACCATGTCATCAGAACTCATCAGCGCACTCACCGATCTTGCCACCGAGCGCGGCATCGACCAGCTTGCCGTTCTCGAGCGCCTCGAGCAGGATCTCGCGCGCAGCTATAAGGGCATCCTCGACCTCGATTGGGATGCACAGGTCACCATCGACCGTGAAAGTGGCCGCATCTTCGTCTACGAGATGGTCGGTATCGGCGAGGAGGATCCCGAGACCGGCGAGTACGAGGACTACGAGCCGCGCGACGTCACGCCGGACAACGTGTCGCGCATCGCCGCCCAGAACGCCAAGCGCGTCATCAACGAGATCGTCCGTGACGCGGCCCGTGCGAGCATCTACAAGGAATTTGCCGACCGCAAGGGCGAGCTCATCACCGGCACCGTGCTCCAGACCACGCCCGACTTCACCATCATCAAGATCCGCGATGGCGTCGAGGCCGAGTTGCCGCACTTCGACAGACGCCGCAACGAGAACGAGCGCAACGAGCGCCCCAGCAACGAGTACTACCAGCATAACCAGCGTATCAAGGCACTCATCATCGACGTGCGCGATCCCAGCCAGCAGGCCCAGGGCGCCACGCGCACGCGCGACGGCGGCAACCGTCCGAGCATCATCGTGAGCCGCACGCATCCCGACCTCATCCGTCGCCTGCTCGAGCTCGAGGTCCCCGAGATCTACGACGGTGTCGTCGAGGTCAAGTCCGTCGCGCGCGAGGCCGGCGCCCGTTCCAAGATCGCCGTGCACTCCCGCGAGTCCAACCTCGATCCGGTCGGCGCTTGCGTCGGTCCCAAGGGCTCGCGCATCCGCATGGTCGTGGGCGAGCTGCGCGGCGAGCGCATTGACGTCATCCAGTGGAGCGAGGACCCGGTGACCTTCGTGGCCAATGCGCTTTCGCCGGCCAAGGTATCCAACGTGCTCATCGACGAGGATTCGCATTATGCGACGGTCGTTGTACCCGATGACCAGCTCTCGCTTGCCATCGGCAAGGAGGGGCAGAACGCCCGCCTCGCCGCGCGCCTGACCGGTTGGCACATCGACATCAAGTCGGCGAGCCTCGTCGCGGCCGATGGCGGATCGCTGTCGTCCATGACCTCGCTCATCGACGAGGAGGATGACCTGCCCGAGGAGCCGGTGGATCTGCGCTGCGAGTACGTGAGCCCCGAAGGCGTGCGTTGCCGCAACCATGCCCGTCCCGGCTCGCATTTCTGCGGCATCCACTCCGACGGCCAGGTATCCGACGAGGAAGAGGAGTCCCTCATCTAATGACGAAAAGGGCTCCCATACGCACCTGCATCGCCTGCGGCGCAAGCTCGGACAAGCACGCGCTCGTGCGCTTCGTCCGTAAGGCGGACGGCACGGTCGCGCTCGATGCGAGCGGCAAGGCGGCGGGGCGTGGGGCCTACGTGTGTGCGGAAAGCGCATGCTTCGAGAGGGCATGCGAGAAGCGCCTGCTGGGCGGTCGCCTGCGCACCAAGGTGGGAAACGATGACTACGAACGGCTTCGGGCCGACTTTGACGTCTACATGAGCGCGTTGGGCGCGGCGTCAGCAGGGGATAGGTGATAGTAAACATGGCAGGAATGCGCGTACATGAACTCGCCAAGGAGTTCGGGATGACCTCCAAGGAGCTCGTCGAGAGACTCAAGGAGATGAAGATTCCCGTCAAGAATCACGCGTCCACGCTCGTCGACGCGTACGTCGACAAGATTCGCAAGGAGCTCGGCCCCGAGCTCGAGAAGCGTGGCGAGCAGGCTCGGGAAGACGCCGCGAAGGACGTCGCGGAGGAGCAGGCCAGTGCCGAGGAAGAGGAGCGCAAGCGCCTCGAGGAAGAGCACAAGAAGGCTGCCCAGGCTGAGATGAAGCGTCGTCAGAAGGAGCAAAAGCGACGCGAGGCCGCCGAGGCGGAGGCGAAGGCCGCCAGCCAGCAGGACGCCGAGGCCGCCGAGGAAGAGGAAGCCAAGGCCAAACCGGCCAGGTCCTCGGTCTTCGACGGGCTCCTCTCCCAGATCGCGGCCGAGAGCAATCGCCTGACGCAGGAGAAGCGCGAGGCAGCCGAGGCGAGAAATGCCGAGGCCGAGCAGACGGCTCCCGAGCCGGCGCAGGCCGAGTCGCCCTATCGCGAGAAGGGCGCCAAGAAGAAAAAGAAGGGCCGTCAGCAGGTCGAGGTCGATTCCGAGTCCGAGGACGACCGCTATCGTCAGATGGCGCAGGTCGCCGAGCAGCTCCAGCGCGACAAGGTCCTCGAGGAGGCACGTGCCGCAGTTGCCGAGGCCGAGAAGCAGTCGACCGGCCGCCGCAAGAAGCGTAAGGAGCGCCGTGCCGCCGAGGCGGCCAAGAAGGCCGAGGAAGAGGCGCAGCGCAAGGCGGAGATCACCGGTGTCCCCGTCGGCGTCGTGCAGGTTACGAGCGGCATCACGGTCGGCGAGCTCGCCGACGCGCTCGAGGTGCCCGGCAACGAGGTCGTGAAGAGGCTCTTTCTGCTGGGTACGCCGCTCACGCTCACGCAGTCGATGAGCGATGACCTGGTCGAACTCATCGCCGGCGATATCGGCCGCGAGGTCAAGATCATCTCGCCGGAAGAGGAGATGTCGTTCACCTTCCATGACGACGAGAAGGACCTCAAGCCGCGTCCGCCCGTCGTTACCGTCATGGGCCACGTTGACCACGGCAAGACCTCGTTGCTTGACGCCATTCGCCATTCGGGTGTGCAGCAGGCCGAGGCCGGCGGCATCACGCAGGCAATCGGCGCGTCCGTGGTCTGGATCAACGGCAACCAGATCACCTTCATCGACACGCCGGGTCACGAGGCGTTCACCGCCATGCGCGCACGCGGTGCCCAGGTCACCGACATCATCGTCCTGGTCGTCGCCGCCGATGACGGCATCATGCCGCAGACCATCGAGGCCATCAACCACGCCAAGGCCGCTCAGATCCCCATCATTGTAGCCGTCAACAAGATGGATAAGCACGGTGCAAACCCCGACCGCATCCTGACCCAGCTGACCGAGCACGGTCTGACCCCGGCAGAATGGGGCGGCGAGACAGAGGTTTGTAAGATCTCTGCCAAGACGGGCGCAGGCATCGACGAACTGCTCGAAACGGTCATTCTGACCGCCGAGATGGAAGAGCTCAAGGCCAACCCGAACCGTGCGGGCAAGGGCTGCGTTCTTGAAGCGCGTCTGGATAAGAACCGCGGCCCGATCGCAACGCTGCTTGTCCAGAACGGCACGCTGCGTCAGTCCGACCTTATCATTGCGGGCACGGCTGTGGGCCGCGTGCGTGTCATGACGAACGACAAGGGCGCGCAGGTCAAGGAGGCAGGCCCGTCCGTTCCGGTCGAGATCACCGGCCTTGCCGAGGTCCCGTCTCCCGGCGACGAATTCAGCGTCGTCTCCGACGAGCGCATGGCACGTCAGCTTGTCGAGCAGCGCAAGCAGAAGATCAAGGACGACGCCAACAAGCTCAACCAGAAGGTCACGCTCGAAAGCCTCTTCTCCAAGCTGCAGGAGGGCGAAATGAAGGAGCTGAACCTCATCGTCAAGGCGGACGTGCAGGGCTCTGCCGAGGCCGTCAAGGCGTCGCTCGAAAAGCTGTCGAACGACGAGGTGCGCGAGCGCGTCATCCACGCGGGCGTCGGCGCGATCAACGAGTCCGATATTTTGCTGGCCTCCACGTCCAACGCCATCGTCATCGGCTTCAACGTCCGCCCGAACGAGCTGGCGCAGGCCGCCGCGAAGCGCGACAAGGTCGATATGCGGATGTACCGCGTCATTTATGATGCCATCAACGAGATCACCGACGCCATGAAGGGTATGCTTGCGCCCAAGTTCCGCGAGGCCATCATCGGCCACGCCGAGGTCCGTCAGACCTATAAGGTCTCCGCCATCGGCACCATCGCGGGCTGCTACGTCAAGGACGGCAAGATCACGCGCGACGCGTCTGTCCGCGTTCTGCGCGACAATATCGTCATCCATGAGGGCAAGCTCGGCTCCCTGCAGCGCTTCAAGGACGCGGTCAAGGAGGTCGCGGCCGGTTACGAATGCGGTATGTCGATCGAGAAGTTCAACGACATTAAGGAAGGCGACATTTTTGAATGCTTCGTTATGGAGCAGATCAAGGAGTAAGGACGGTATGGTCAGCGCCGGAAAATCGGCGCTGGCCAACCTGATTGTTTACAAGGAGGTACTATGGCTTCCAACCGAATTGGCCGGATCAACGAGGAGATCCAGCGGGAGCTGGCGGAGCTGATCCGCTCGCTGAAGGACCCGCGGGTGCAGACCATGATCTCCATCACGCGCGTGGACACCACGCCCGATCTGCGCTACAGTAAAATTTATGTGAGCGTGCTGGAAGAGGCCCGGTCGCAGGACGCGCTGCGCGGCCTGAAGTCCGCGGGCGGCTGGCTGCGGCGCGAGCTTGGCAGCCGTCTGCAGCTGCGCTATACGCCGGAGCTTGTCTTCACGCTCGACGATTCGCTCAAATACGGTGCGCATATGTTCGATCTTCTCGAGAAGCTCGAACGGCAGGAGGCTGCGCGGGAGGCGGAGAAGGCCAATGACGAGGGCTGAATTCTGCGCGTTTGCGCGCGCACATGACAACTTTGTCATCCTGACCCACCGCCGCCCGGACGGCGACACCATCGGCGTCTACACCATCGGCGGCGCAGGCGCGCTGTGCCTCGGCCTGCGGCAGCTGGGCAAGACGGCGTTCGTCCTGACGAACGAGCAGTTCACGCCACGCTTCGATCCGTTCCTGGACGGGCTTGTCTGCGAGGCGCTGCCCGCAGGCGCGACCGTCATTTCGGCGGATATCGCGTCCGAGGGCCTTTTGTCCTTCGACGCGGTGCGCATGGGCCTCACGCCCGTCTGCGCGGTCGACCATCACGGCAGCAATTCCCTTGCCTGCCCGAAGCTCGTCGAGGCGGACAAGGCCGCCTGCGGCGAGATCATCCACGCGATCCTGCTGGAGCTTGGCGTGACCGTTACAAAACGGATCGCGGAGTGCCTGTATGTGGCGATCTCGACGGACACGGGCTGTTTCAAGTTTTCCAACACCACGTCCAATACCCACCGCACGGCCGCTGCGCTGATCGAG
>OGPU01002586.1_pt1 | contig 12500 bp, 10 predicted proteins | sample 1552991 | NCBI WGS metagenome assembly OGPU01 (sample SAMEA2580296, study PRJEB22360) | human gut metagenome | biome: human gut; feature: human-associated habitat; material: faeces | place: Denmark | collected 2008/2010 | reverse complement strand
AGCTGCCGGAGCGGTGCTTAAGCCGCAAGGCGGGAATTGTGCGGTGTTGCCTTAGGAATTCGGAATGGGACGGCGGGAAAAAGTTCGTGGTAAGGGTTGAACCTGCTGTAATTCCGCATAGGCAGGGATCATAAACAGGAACAACAAAAAACAGGCGCACCACAGAATAATCCCCGTGGTGCGCCTTATTTATACGATTGTACCTATTGAATTAAAGGTTTTCACCGAAGCCTTTTTTCAAAAAGGTTGGAAAAATCCCCCGTAAATCCAAAAATCACAGCGTATCGCAGATGGTGCTCATCATGGAACGGATGTCGATGTGCTGGGGGCATTTGGGCAGGCAGGCACCGCATTTGATGCAATGCTCGGCGCGGGTGGCGGCGGGGGCGTCCTCATATTCCTCTTTTAGGGTGGCGAGGCGGTCACCACACAGGCGGTATTCGTTCCAGGCGTGCAGCATGCCCGGAATGTTGACCCCGGCGGGGCAGGGCATGCAGTACTTGCAGGCCGTGCAGGGGGCAAGCTTTTGGGCCTTGAACACATCCAGCGCACGGGCGAGGGTGTCCTGCTCGGTGGTGGAAAGCGGAATAAAGGGATCCATGGAAGCCACGTTATCCTGTACCTGCTCCAGGGTAGTCATGCCGGAAAGTACGCACAGCACATTGGGCAGGCTGGCAACCCAGCGAATGGCCCAGCTGGCCAGGCTCTTTTCCGGGGCGGCCTGATGCAGCAGGGCGGCGGCTTCAGGGCAAAGGGTGTTCAGCATCCCGCCGCGCACCGGCTCCATAACGATGACCTGCAGCCCGGCAGCGGCGCACAGCTCGTATTTTTTACGGCTCTGCTGATAGTCCCAGTCAAAATAATTGAGCTGCAGCTGTACAAAATCCCAATCGCCTGTAGCAAGGATCTCTGGCAGCTGCTCAGCGCTGCCATGGAAAGAAAAGCCCAGCCGCTTGATTTTGCCCGCCTTGCGCAGCTCGTTCAGCTGGTCATAGGCGTGGTACTTGGCGTAATTGGACCAGCTGCTTTCATGCACAGAGTGAGCGAGATAAAAATCAAAGTAATCAGTGCGGCAGTTGGCCAACTGCTCGTTAAAAATACGGGGCACATCCTCATCGCATTTCAACAGCCAGCCGGGCAGTTTGCTGGCAAGGTGATAGCTGGCGCGGGGATACTTGGCCAGAGCTTTGCCGCAGAACTTTTCGCTCATGCCGCCGTGGTAGGGGTAGGCAGTATCGAAATAGTTCACGCCGTGGGCATAGGCATAATCAAAAATCTCCTGTGCCTTTTCCTCGTCAATGCTGGTCTGGTCGGCGGCGTCCCGCAGGGGCAGGCGCATGGTGCCAAGACCCAGCAGGCTGATTTTGCCGTTGAGGTCATTATAGGGGGCAGGGTTATTGCGGCAGACACGGTATTCCATACAAGTTACGCTCCTTATTCCGGCTTTGCCAGATGAATTTGATGGAAGATTTGGTGCGGGGATAAACAAGAAACGCCGATTTTGCTGGCTCGGCGGTTAAGGTGTATCTGAAAACAAAGAAACAGCCGATATTTTCGACTTTTCAGATACACCCTGGGAAAAGGAAATTATTCGCAGGAGGAACAGTCGCCACAGTCCTCGTCGGTGGCAGGAGCTGCCGTTGCGGCGCGGCCTGCCAGCTCGGGATCAAGGCTTTCGGCTACTTTGATCATCAGGGCACATTCAATGCGCTTGCGGAACACTTCGCAGCCATATTCATACACACCGTGGATATCGCCGGTGGCGTGCAGGGCGTTGGCGGCGCAGCCGCCCGCGCAGTACAGGCGTGCCCAGCAATCCTTGCAGTCGGGGCGGGCGTACACGTTGCACAGCTTGAATTCATCCCGCAGTTCGGTGTTGGTAACGCCGTTCCAGATATCGCCCAGCTTGTAATCCGGGTCGCCGACAAACTGATGGCAGGGGTACAGGTCGCCCCAGGGGGTAACGGCCATATATTCGGTGCCGGAACCACAGCCGGAAATGCGCTTGTAAATGCAGGGGCCATGGGCCAAGTCGATCATGTAATGGTAGAAGGTGATGGGATGACCGGCTTTTTCACGGCGGAGCATATCCTTGGCCAGCAGCTCATACTGGTCAAACAGGATGGGCAGGTCGGCTTCGGTCAGGGCTTCGGGACTGCCGGCCTTGCTCACGACCGGCTCCATGGAAAGCTCGTCAAAGCCGAGATCATCCGCCATGTGGAACAGGTCGTTGGTGAAATCGGTGTTGTAATGGGTGAAGGTGCCGCGCATGTAGTAGCCCTTACCGCCGCGGGCCTTGACCAGCTGCTGGAACTTGGGCACAATGCGGTCATAGCTGCCGCGGCCTGCAATATCCTTGCGGAAACGGTCGTTGATCTCCTTGCGGCCATCCAGAGAAAGAACCACGTTGTAGCACTCTTTGTTGGCCCACTCAATGACTTCATCGGTAATGCCGATGCCGTTGGTGGTCAGGGTGAAGCGGAAGTTCTTGCCTTTTTCTTTTTCAATGCTGCGAGCATAGGCAACCAGCTGTTTGCAGACCTCAAAGTTCATCAGCGGTTCGCCGCCGAAAAAGTCAACCTCCAGGTTGTGGCGGGTGCCGCTGTGCTCCACCAGGAAATCCAGCGCACGCTTGCCGGTCTCAAAGCTCATCAGGCCGGACTGGCCGTGGAACTTGCCCTGGGCGGCAAAGCAGTATTCGCAGTTCAGATTGCAGGTGTGGGCCACATGCAGGCAGAGTGCCTTGACAACGGTGGAACGATTCTTGAAGTCAAAGGCATGGTCAGCGTAAATATCTTCGGCAAACAGCTTGCCATCGGCCTTCAGTTCTTCGATATCGTCAAAGCAGTCGTTGATGTCCTCGGCGGTCACTTCGGGATGGTCAGCAAATTTCTTTGCCAGCAGGTCGGCAGCTTCTGCGCGGGGGTGGCCGGCATCGACCAGAGCGATGGCGGCATACGCCAGTTCGTCTACGGCGTGAACGCTGCCGCTGTAGACATCCAGCACAATGTTGTAGCCGTTGAGTTTATATTGATGGATCATACTATTCCTCATATCCGAATCAAAGTGGGGTTACATAAAAAGAACCGGGAGCGCCTTTTTGGTAAAAGGCAGTCCCGGCAGAAAGCCAGTTCAAGTAAAAATTACTTCTTCTCGCAAGGCTGGTTGGCAATGCCGCAGCTGGTCTTGCAGGCGCTCTGGCAGGAAGTCTGGCATTCGCCGCAGCCGCCGTTCTGGAGGCTCTTAGCCATATCGCGGGTGTTCAGAGTCTGAATGTGCTTCATGAAATTTCACCTCTTCTATAAATATAGATTATATTAAATATACACGGAAACCATAGGGTTTGTCAAGCAAAAGCGGGGATTTTTGCGGGGAGGCGGGCAGTTTTTTGCCCACAACAGGAATGGTGCTATGGCAGAACATCCAAAGTGGAGCCACCGCCAAGGCCAGTGTGGTGCAGGTGGGTGCCGCAGGCAGCAAGGGCGGTGCAGGCCGCGATGAATTCCGGAGTGATCACTTCGCCCGGTGCCAGCAGCGGAACGCCCGGCGGATATGCCCAGACATACTCCGCCGAGGTGCGGCCAACGGCATGTTGCAGTGCCAACGCGGTGTGCGGGGCAAAAAGCGCCTGTGCGATGGAACAGGCGGCTGGGCCGGGGGTGGGCAGCACCTGCGCCGAGGCGGGCAGGGGAGCGTTCTGCGCCGCCGCCGCATCGATCACCAACAGGGCAGCGGCAAAACGGTCAAGGGCGGTTTCTTCATCGCAGGGGGAGGTCATGGCCAGCACGTTGGCACCACAGGACATCTCGGTTTCAAACTGCCAGTCCCGGCGCAGCAGTTCCGCCAGGGCGGGGCCGGTCAGCCCGGCAGCAGCACCGTTGACGAGGATCTTGCCGGAATCGTGGGCAAAAAAGCCGGGGTGGGCAGAAACATCATCCATCCCATGGCAGAGCACGCGCAGGCGGCGCAGTGGGCGCACAGCGCCGCTGAACCGCTGCAAGCGGGCACGCCAGGCGGCAAACCAGGCATCGCCGTGTTCGGCCAGCAGGCCGGTGCAGCCGTCCAGGCTGGCCATTAACGGATAGGAGGGGGAACTGGTTTCAAACACATCCAGCTGGCGTTCCAGCTCCTGCGGCGGAATGAAAGAACTGTTCCAGTGCAGCAGGGCGGTCTGGGTCAGGCTGGGCAGTGTCTTGTGCGGGCTTTGAATGATGACATCCGCCCCGGCAGCAATGGCACCGCCCTGCCAGCCGTGGGCGGCGGCCAGTGGCAGATAGTGCGCGCCGTGGGCTTCGTCCACGATCAGGGGAACGTTGGCGGCGTGGCACAAAGCGGCAATGGCGGCAAGATCACTCAAAACACCCTCATAGGTGGGGCTGGTAAGGATGACCGCAGCGGCATCCGGGCAGGCGCGCAGGGCATCCGCTACCATGGCGGGGGGGATGCTGCCGTAAATGCCGAACGCCGGGTCCACGGGGGGCACCAGCCAGTGTGCCGTTAAGCGGTTGAGCTCAATGGCGTGGTAAACGGATTTGTGGCAGTTGCGCGCGCAGATGACGGCGGTGCGGCCGGAACTGACGACAGCGGCCCGGATGGCGGCCAGAATGCCGCAGGTGGAGCCGTTGACCAGATACCAGGTTCGCTTTGCCCCCCACAGGGCGGCGGTGCGGGCCATGGCATCGGCCAAAATGCCGTCTGCATCGTGCAGGTCATCTACGCCGGGAACTTCGGTCATATCCCACCCGGCGGGCAGGCCCGGTGCCGGCACCACCCGCCGCTTGTGCCCCGGCATGTGCAAGGGGTAAAGCCCGGAGGAAGCATAGGATTGGAGTTGAGATTGGAGAAGATGGTTCATAAGTTAGGAGTTAGAAAGTAGGAGTTAGGAGTTGAAGGACGGAATTTTTGGAAGCGGCAATAATTAGAAGTGAGGAAACGGAGAGAGTATAAGAGTGTTATGATTTTAATACGCGGCGCAAGCCGCACCATAAACTCCTAACTCCTCCCTCCTGACTTCCAATTAACCAAGTTCTACTTGGGCTTTGCTTCCGCATTTGGTCTTTTGGACCAGGATTTGTTTGGGGATGCGGTCCTGGAGGGTTTCGACGTGGCTGATGATGCCGACCAGCTTATCGGAACCGGCAAGGGCAGTCAGGGTGTCGATGGCTTTTTGCAGGGCATCGGCGTCCAGCGTGCCAAAGCCTTCGTCCACAAACAGGGTATCCACGCTGATGCCGCCGGCACTTTCCTGGATGGTATCGCTGATGCCAAGAGCCAGGCTGAGCGCCGCCAAAAAGCTTTCGCCGCCGGAAAGGGAACCGACCGGGCGGGTCTTACCGGTGTGGGCATCGAACACATCCAGCTCCAGTGCGGTCTTGGCGGCAATATCGGCGCTCTGGCGGCGGCGCAGGGTATACTGGCCGCCCGTCATGCGGGTAAAACGACGGTTTGCGGCGGCGACCACGCCGTCAAAATAAAAGCTCTGCACATACTGTTCAAAGGGCAGCTTTTGCTTTTGGGTCAGATTGCCGTTGATGGTCTTGCTCAGGTTATCCAGCATGGCGGCGTTGGCGCGGGCAGATTCTGCGGCGGTGATGGCTTTTTTTAGGTTGGTCAGGGCATCGCGGTTGGTATCCAGCCGGTGCAGGGCGGCCTGGTTTTGGTCGCGCAGGTTTTTGCGCTCAGCTTGCAGTGCAGTAAGGGCCTGCTGCTGGGCGGCAGGGTCCGGGCGGCTGGCGGTATCCCCGGCCTGTTCGGCCAGGGTTTGGGCGGCGCTTTGGGCCGCAGCAAGTTCTTTGGAAAAAGCATCGCGGCTTTTGGCGGCGGCATCCAGTGCAGCTTGCAGGGTGCGGCGCTGTTTCTGGGTCTCGGCGCGGGCGGCGGCCATAGCGGCGGCATCTGGCCAGGGCAGGTTTTTCTGCCCCTCGGCAAGGCGGGTCTGGGCTTCCGCGGCGGCTTTTTCGGCGTTGGCCTGTGCGGTGCGGGCCTGCTCCACAGCGTTTGCCTGGTCGGGGCGCTGGGCTTGCAGCTGGGCTTTTTGGCGGGTCAGCTTTTCCAGATCTTTTTTGCGGGATTCAGCATTTGCCATGCGGTCATGCACTTCGGCAAGGCCGCGGCGCAGGCTGTCATGTTGGGCCTGCAGGGCGGTTTGCAGCTCGTCCGGGGTCAGGGCATCGGCCTGCGGCCCGGTATAATGCTGGCGGCGGCGCGCCAGAAAGGCGGCGGTACGCGCATACAGGGTATCCCGCTGGGTTTGGGCTGCGGCTTTGGCTTCCCCGGCTGCGGTGGAGGCTTTGGAAGCTTCCGCCGCAGCGCTCGCCGCTGCCTGTGCAGCTTTGTTGCAGGCGGCTTCGGTGACATGGCTGGGGGCGGGGGCTGCCGGTGCTGGGTGGTGCAGAGCACCGCACACCGGGCAGGGGGCGCCATCCACCAGATCTTGCGCCAGAATCCCGGCGCGGGCGGCATTCAGGGCGCGCTGCATCTCGGCGCTGGAATGCTGGGCGGCATCGGCCTGCTGCTGCTTTTGCCGGTATTCATCGGCAGTGCGCTGCCATTTGGCTTGCGCGGTGTGCAGGCGGGGGATATCGTCCAACAGGGCTTGGCAGTCCTGCTGCTGGCTTTGGGCCAGCTCAATGGTTTTGCGGCAGCTTTCCAGCTCGGCGTTCGGTTCGCCGCAGGCCGTGATCTGCGGTTCCAGCTGGGCTAAGGCAGTATCGGTACTGCTTAGAGTTTTCTGGTCTTTTTCCAGTGCCGCGGCGGCCTGCTCGGCCTGGGCGCGGGCGGTTTTGGCGCTGGCTGCGGCGGTGCTCAACTCTTGATAGCGCGGCTCCCACTCCGCAAAGCGCTGCAGCTTGGCATCCAGCTCGGCAAGCTCCGGGCGGCGGGCTTCCGTCTTGTCCCACTCCGCATTCAAAGCGGGGGCCTGGGCAGTCAGCTCGGCGGCTTTGGCCTGGGCTTCATCCAGACTGCTCAGCAGTTTGGCACGGTTTTGGGCGGCTTCCACCGCGGCGGACTGCGCTTCAATGCGGGCATCAAGGGTATCCAGCTGTTGGGATTGCTCCGCCGTCAGGGCGGTGTCCGCTTCGATCATCTCAGCGGCCCAGTCCAGCGCGGCGGGGGCACGGTAGGGGTCACGGCTGTTCTGCGCATCGGCAAGTTCGCCGGTGTGGGGGCTGCCGGGGGCAGGCTGTAAAGCGGCCAGCAGCTGCACAACGGTGTGGTTGGCAAACTCGGCCTGGCGCAGAGCTTCCCCGGCTTTGGTGCGGGCGGCACTGCCAAGGCGCTGGTAGCTGGCGGTATCAAACACGCGGCGCAGAATTTCGGCCCGGTCGGCACTGGAAGCGTTGAGCAGGCGGGCAAAATCATTCTGCGCGATCATCGAGATTTGGGCAAACTGGCGGGCGTCAATGCCCAGCAGGGCTGTCACCGCTGCAGTCACGGCTTTGGTACCGGTCACGGGAGCGTCCGGCTCCTGCGTTAAGGCGGCAGAGCCGGGAACTGTGGTCACGCCCTCGCCCCGGCGCTTGGCGCGGGTCTGCTCCGGGGTGCGGTTGACGGTATAAGTACGGCCGCGGTGGGTGAACTCCAGCTCCACAAAGGTGGTATCAGTGGGGATGGCATAGTCGCTGCGCAGCATGTCCGGTTCGCGGTAAGCGCCGGTGGTTTCGCCGTACAGGGCAAAGGTGATAGCGTCAAACAGCGCGGTTTTGCCCGCGCCGGTATCGCCGCTGATCAGAAAGAGGCCGCTGGAGCCAAAGCCGGACAAATCCAGTGTGCAGGTTCCGGCATAAGGGCCAAAGGCGCAAAGGGTCAGGCGTACAGGTTTCATAGTCCGGCCTCCTGGCGCAGCTGGGCCAGAGCTGCGGTTTCTTCGGGGGTAAGGGTGCGGCCGTGCATCTTTTCAAAAAAGCGGGCGAACAGCTCGTCAAAGCTCATGGTGCGCAGCTGGGCAGCCTGCTGGATGGCATCGCTGCCGGTATCCAGTGCGCCGCCGGGGGCGTAATCCAGCTTCATGGCGTTGGGGTAAGCGGCACGCAGCACGGCCATGGCGTCCGGGCGGGGAACCGGGTCGGTCAGGGTGGCCCAGATGTAATCTTCGGCATCTGTTACGGTATCGGCGGCGGTCAGCTGGTTCAGCGGGCCGGTGAGGTGGCGCATGGCGTGCAGCGGGCGCAGGGGCAAAAGCTCCGGTTCGGCTCCGTTGGCCCCGATATGAACCAGAACGGCGCTTTTCTGCGCACCGCACTCATCCAGCGAATAGCACAGCGGGCTGCCCGCGTACCGCACAGTGGGGCAGCCGACCTGCTGCGGGCGGTGAATGTGGCCAAGGGCGGTGTACAGGTAGCCGGTAAAGCAGGCGGCATCCACGGCCTGAACCGTGCCGACGTTGACATCGGCGGCAACGCTCTCACTGCCGGAACAGGTGGGCAGACTGCCGCCGCCCAGCACCATCTGGTGGGCGATCAGAACCCGACGCTCCCCGGCGGTGGGCAGCGGGCCCAGCGCGGCGGCGATGGCGGAATCTTCATCCCGGATATCGGCATCCGGCAGGCAGTGGCGCACGGTGGCGGGGCGGACAAAGGGCAGGAGGTCAAAGGTGAGCTCGCCGAATTCATCCTGCAAGATGACCCGGCGGGGGGCACTGGTGAACTGCCCGGCCAGATAGACCTGTTGGTTGGAAAGCAGCCCGGCGGCATAATCCAGCCGCTCGGCGCTGTCATGGTTGCCGGCAATGGCCAGCACCGGGATGTTCCGATGAGCAAGCTCGGTCAAAAACCAGTCCAGCAGCAAAACTGCGGCGGCAGGGGGCAGGGCGGTATCGTAAATATCCCCGGCCAGCGCCACCGCCTGCACATTGTGGGCAGTGCACAGGTCAAGGACCTGCTCTAAGATATAGCGCTGGTCCGGCAGCAGGTCAAAGCCATTGAACCGCTTGCCGAGGTGAAGATCGGCGAGGTGGAGAAGATTCAAAGGTGGCACCCCCTTGAAAGTTAGGAGTTAGGAGTTATCTCAATTAGGAATTAGGAATGAGGAATTAGGAATTGGAGATGAGGATAAGTTTGAAATTTGGGGTGAATGGTAAGGCAACACCGCACAATTCCCGCCTTGCGGCTTAAGCACCGCTCCGGCAGCTGCGGCACGGCATCTGCGTTGCCAAAATGCTCGATAAGACATCCAGTATTATCTGCGCTTTTGGCTTGGCATCTGCCGCACCTCGCTCGCCGTATCGGCACTTAGAATTATGCGGTATTGCCGTAAATTTGTGGGGTAGGGCGGGGTGAACCTGACCAAGCCGGGAGCCTGACGTAAATTCTGATTATTTTTAGGCCCTGCGTGGGGAGCCACCCCTCAGTCCGCTATGCGGACAGCTCCCCTCCAGGGGAGCCAAAATATACGGCGGGCTTCTGTATGAATTTGTTGTGGCATCCACCATAAAATCGCGGAACGGTCAAGACCGTTCCCTACAGATTGTTTTATAATGCGCAATCGTCATTTTGTATGCATCCCACCCGTAGGGGCGCACATTGTGCGCCCGTTGCTTTGTGGGGAATAGCGTGGTGGAATATACGGCAAACACTCTATAATTTTTACGTCCGCCAGAATGAACTCCCGCCCTATGCTCGGCCCATGAAAGGTTTTCGCCCAGCCTTTTTTCAAAAAGGATGGATGGTCAGCGCCAGAGTTTTTCCCAGGTGGTGATATCGAGAGTAACGCCGGGCAGGACTTCCATGGGGACAGTCTCGCTTTTGCGGAAGCGGCACTTTTTGCAGAACCCTTCAGCTTTCAGGTCCTTGGCCCATACCCGCAGATATAGGCGGCTGCGGCCATCGCCTTCGGCCAGTTTTTGGGCATAGGCCACAATGCTGCGGCCTATGCCCTGGCCGCGGGCTTTTTCCAAAAGGAACAGGCGGGACAGGCACATGGCCCCCGTGGGGGTAAGATCCAGCGCAAAATAGCCGACTGGATCGCTGCCCAGATAGATCATGAAATAATTCACAGTTCCGCTGTGGATCTCGTCATCCGTCAGGATATCACTCTGGTACTTTTCCGCCAGGGCGCGGGCTACTTTTGGGGTCAGCTTGGTGTAATGCTGAACAAAAATTTCTTCCGCCAGCTGGCTGATCTGCTCAATATAGCGGGTTTTGGTCACTTGCTTGTAGGTGGGTTTCATGGGGAACCTCCGTAATGTATGGTTATTCAACGGTAACGCTGGCGCGGGCGGGCAGGCAGGCGGCCCAATCGCCCTGTTTGGTCAGTACGCCAAAGGATTCACAGGTGTGGTCCGGGCAGGGGCTTTCCACAAAGCGGATGCCGCCGTTTTCCACAACCAGATGGATGGTGTAATAGCCGGTATCAATATCATAGCGATGGTCGGTGTCCAGCGGGATGCGCAGCTGGGTGCTGTCATCGCCATAGGTCAGCACGGCAACCAGACCGGACCCGGCAGCCGGATGGCCGAAACAGAGCCACAGCACCCCGGCGGCCAGTAGAATGATGATGGCAAACAAAATGTTCAGACGGGTAGATTTTTTCAAGGGGAAAACCTCATTTAATCAGGGTCAAAATTCAAGGTCAGCCGCATGCCGTCAACCCCGGCGGCTGCGGTGGGGAACGCCTGCTGCGCGGCGGCAAGGCCGGGGGCAAGGTCCGTTACGGCGGCGCTGTAATGGGTCAGCCACAGGCGGCACACGTTGGCTTCGGCGGCAAGGACCCCCGTTTCGCGGCAGGTGGAATGGCCGTATAACTTCGCTTTGGGCAGGTCGGCGTCATCGGCATAGGTGGAATCCATCAACAAAAGATCGGCATCCTGTGCAGCGCGGCGCAGCGCAGCGCAGGGGCGGGTGTCGGTCGCATAGACAACTTTCAGCCCGCGGCGCGGCGGGCCGAGAACCTGGGACGGCAGGGAGCCGCCCCCCGTGTGGTGCGCCGCTTTGCAGGGTGGACCAGTAACGCACGGGGATGCCCGCCGCCTTTGCCCGCTGGGGATCAAACTTGCCCGTCCGCGGCAGGGTGAACGCATATCCGCAGCAGGGTACCCGGTGCTTGAGGGGGAACGCCTGCACGCACCCGGCGGGCACTTCAAACTCGCCTTTGCAGTCCGGCAGTTCTTTCAGCCGTAGTTCGAACGGCAGCGGTCCGGCCACGGCGCAAAAGGTGCGCACCACATCCGTCAAGCCCGGCGGCCCAGCCATGACGAGGGGGGCAGTGCGGCCCTGGGCGGCCATCGTCTGCCAGATGCCGGGCAGGCCGAAAATGTGATCCCCGTGGTAATGGGTCAGCAGAATGGCGTCCATGCGGAAAATACTGACCCCGGCCCGGCGCGCGGCAGTCTGGGTGCCCTCGCCGCAGTCCAGCAGCAGGTTGGAGCCGCCCACCGTGATGCAGGCAGACGCCAGGGCGCGCTCCGGCAGGGGCTGTGTGCCGCCGGTGCCAAGCAGAATGATATCCAGCATGGCCAGAACCTCCGATAGACTTAATACGAAATGTATTTCTTACAAGATTTGATAAACAAATCGTATAACTTGTGGGGCGGTGGCTGTAGAAAGCATACACCCCCCAACTTATCATACTGCTAACAGTATACCACAACATGCCAAGCGGGAAAACCGGAAAATTTTAAACGGGGGACAGCACAAAATGTTGAAAATTTCACACCTGCCGCGTATTATGATAAGAATGAAGCGAAAGGGGAAGGCGGCTGATTTTCAGATATCTCCCAGCGGGGCAAAAAGATGCACCTTTACCTTATAGGGAGCGTAGGGGCACAAAGTGCGTTTGCAGAGCGTTTGCTAGTATCCCGAAAGCAAGATATCTGACAAGGCCCGACATCTGGGACAATGCAAGCATCGTCCCCTACAGATTGCATTTAGGTTCGTATCGAAAATATATGTCGCTCCGAGAGGGAACACTGTTATCTAAAATTGTACTTCGTGCGATGTTCGTTATTACAGAAAGCTTTTTGGCAGGATAAGGCGCATTTTAAGATGCATGCGCCACTGCTGCAGAAAGGAATGGAAACCGGTATGAAAAAGTTCAGGATTTGGATTTTGGCCGCGCTGGCAGCAGCGCTTTGCCTGTTGTGTGGGTGCAGTGCAGAAGATTTTGCCCTGCCGCATGAAGTGCAGCTTGCCGTTGGCCAGCAGTGCGCGCTGGCCGGGGAGCTGCGGTTTACCGGCAGCCTTTCCGATATTACGCCGCAGGACAGGGCAGAGTTTGCCCAAGCTGTGACCGATGCAGTGGTACATATTGCTTCGACTGACCCCAGTGTGGCCGCAGTAGACCAGGACGGCAACGTGACCGCTGTGACCCCCGGAACGGCAACCGTGTTGGTAAGCTGTGTGGACCTGGATTTTTATGCCGAAGTGAACATTAATGTTATGGAAGCTGCCACGCCGGAAAGCGCAGCCCTCGCGACCCCGGAGACTGCTGCCCAGTCGACCCCGGAAACAGCCACGCCGGAGAGTGCTGAACCCGCAACGCCTGAAACTGCTGCTACTCCAGAG
>OGPU01002578.1_pt1 | contig 12533 bp, 6 predicted proteins | sample 1552991 | NCBI WGS metagenome assembly OGPU01 (sample SAMEA2580296, study PRJEB22360) | human gut metagenome | biome: human gut; feature: human-associated habitat; material: faeces | place: Denmark | collected 2008/2010 | reverse complement strand
ATGTTTTCGAACATTACACGAATGATCTTTTCAAACGTATCGGCGTAGATCGCTCGGAAAGTACATGGTGGCGCTATCGGGCGTCGCTCGGGCATCTCCGAGCCTTTCTGAAACACGAGTACAACCTCCACCATATTCCGCTGCTCGAATTGGAACAGTCGTTCATCGAGCAATATCACGTCTATTTGAAAACTGTCTGCCGTTCGAAGGCGGGAAGCGTATGTCGCTACATGGATCGTTGGAATAACGTGGTGAAAATTTCGTTCAACAACGGTCCTATGCCGCGGAATTCGTTCGCACTTTACCGCTATTCCGCTCCGAGGGAACCGAGAACCTTTCTCAGCGAGGAGGTACTGCGGATTTTTCAGACGACACGATTGAAGAGTGCCAAACACGAATACCACCGCGACCTGTTTCTCTTTTCCCGTTTTACGGAAATCTGCTACAAAGACATGCGCTATCTGACCTGTGAACAAATCATACCGGATACCAAGGGGCACCTGCGGATACACGGTAACCGCTGCAAAACGGGTGGAGAGTATACGATCAAATTTCTCCCCGCAGCTTTGCGTCTTCTGGAAAAATATCGCGGAACAGCTCCGTCACCGCTTGCATTCGATATGCCGAGACTTACCGAAAAGCGGAAATGAAGAGTGCGATTCTCCGCTTCGAACCGCCTGTAAGGAAAATGTAAGATTTTTATTTTTCAACAAATTGATTAGAAACAGTTTGCGAAAATTCTGTCATTGCTATTTCATCCTCTCTTTCCGAAAAAGATTTCCTATCTTTGTTCAAGGCGCATCTTCCGGTTTACGAACCGAACTCCATACACATTCTCATTCTAACCTAAACTCTTTCGGCTATGAAGCATCCGGCCTTTGTATGTTGCGCCGTGTCGTTCCTGTTTCTCGGAGCGACGTCCGTACAGGCGCAGGAGACGTCCGATCTGACGGACGTCCATTTCTATCCGCCGTCGGCGGTGTCGATGATGAAGTACATCGACTATCCCGTTTCGCACCGCACGGGAATTCCCGAAATCTCGATCCCGCTCTACACCGTCAGATCGGGATCGCTGGAGCTGCCCGTGAACCTGAGTTTCCACCTCGACGACTTCACGCGCGTGAACCAGCTCGCCGGCGCGGCCGGCGCAGGATGGTCGCTGAGCTGCGACTTGCAGGTCTCGCGCATCATCAACGGCCGTGATGATTTTCACGCCTCGGGTTATCTGTCTACGGGCACATCCTACACCAATATCGACAAGAATACTCCCGAAATCATTCCTTCGGATCAACATCTCTTTTCGATGTGGATTAAGAATATAGACGAAGAGCCCGACAAGTTTTACTATAAGCTTCTCGGTAGCAGCGGTGCATTCTACATCGAGAAAGAGCTGGGGCCGACGACCGTACCGATGAACGGCGATAGGATCGATTATGCGAACCGCAACGGGAATACAGATTTTAGTATCGTGGGTAGTGACGGAACAAAATACAGTTTCTCATCGCAGTACGTCGATTGGGTGCGAGATTTCAACGCGATGGAGGCTCCGGCACCGACTGCATGGAAATGCACTCGTATTGAGAGTGCCGACGGCAGCGATGCGATCACCTTCTCGTACCTACCTTATGAATCCAATCTGGTTCGACAATTGGAGGGATCGCACGATTTGTACGACGATGCCGAGATTTCAGGTTCCGGCTCTTCAATGTTTGAATCGCTGGCTCGAACGCCCCGGCAGGAGCTGCATTACGGAATGAATACTTCGTGCGATTATTTTCTGAGAGGAGACAATGAAATTGCCGACGGTTGGGAGATGGAAACTGCGCCCGAACAGGATGAAAGCGCACAATTTGCCCGCAAAGTCCTCAATACGATACACACCCATTACATCGACAGAATCGAATTCCGCGGCGGTTCCCTGCAATTCGTCTACGAACAATACAACTCCAATCGCACAGCGATTCGCAGGCCCATTCTGACACGTATCGAGGTTTACGATCTGCAAGGCGTGCTGCGCAAGACGATCCTGCTGACACAATCCATCGATACGGGGTATTACCTCGACGAAAATTTGGCCATGATGTACGGCCGTTACCTGAACGCACTGACGATCGACGCTCAACGTTATCGATTCGAGTATGGAGCGATGCACTACGGAGATTCTTTCTCGGATTTCTGGGGACATGCGCGTATGGGCAGCTACGACCGCGGAATTCCTGCTATTGCACGCCATTATACGACGATCGAGAAAGGCAGCTCACCCCGAGACCGTCACGGTAACAGATTGATCGATACGCCTCTTTCGGAATATGAGAAATATATTCCGTCGTACTATACATCCGAGATTTATCTCTATACGGCATCCCCTAAAAAACTGCTTACGATTACCTATCCCACAGGCGGCTATACGGAGTTCCACTGCGACCACAACCAGTTCTGCGATCGTTCAGGCACAAACCGTTATATCTCGAGTTACCGCATTCGGGACATCCGTGCGTTCGATCGTGACAGTATGTTGCTCAAACAGACACACTACGAATACGGAGCCAATGAAAGCGGCAACGGCATCATTCGTCATGAACCCGACACGAGCGAGGAACAGGGTAATTGCCATACCTTACAGACGATCGTCTATTATGAGACGTACAATGGAGCGACAACGAACACCCTGCGGTTACGTTGCAGGACATATTATCCTCATACGACGTATCGCACCAACTACGACGACGGGAGCCATGTCCAGTACGACGAGGTGGCCGAATACCAAAGCGAAGGTGGAGTTCTGTCCGGAAAAACCGTCTACAAATATACGCTCGATCCGCCGCTCGAGGGCTCGCTGAATCGCCCCGCAATAGCACTCCCCGGAAGTCCCTATCCCATGGAAATGGAATCTTGGCATCAAGGAAGTCTCGATTCCGTCATCCAATACAAGTATGTCGACGGTCGTTTCGAATGGCTCGTCCGCAGAGATTATACCTATATGCCGTATCTCTCGGCTAAGAAAATTTTCAGAGGACGTGTCTGGCCAACTACCCGGCATGTACAGATCGAAGCGAATGGCTCCTTACGGGAACAACCTCGGTTGACAACTTCACCCTACGACGATAATAAAAATACATATAGTTACTCCTACAATGCCATCGACGTGGGTTGTATGCAGCTTTCGGAGGAGGTTATCGAGCAGCGCGAAGACGACGGACGCATCCTGCGCCGACGGACGAACTATTATTACGACACGAATCCCTATACCGCCAGCCGCAAGGAGACGACCTACGCCGACGGACGAACCGTCACCGAGCGGACGCTCTACGCCGAAGACTACCTGCCGTCGAGCGTACGGACGATGCTCGATCGCAACCTCCTCTCGCTCCCGCTCGAACGGGTCGTCTATACCGACGAGACCGTCACGCACGGCGATACGTTCCGCTACGATCTCTACGGGCGTCCCGACAGCCTCTCGACGCTGGCTTCGCTCGACCTCTCGCCCGCATCGTTCCGCTTCTCGAACCGCAGCTCTACGGACGGGAAAGGCGCCTATACGCCCGACACGCATTACATCGGACGGGCGTCGCTGCGCTACGACGCCGACGGCAACATCTGCGAGGTGCAGGCCGTGGGACAGCCTCCGATCTGTTATCTGTGGGGCTACAAGGGTCAGTACCTCGTGGCCGAAATCCGCAACGCCGCATACGACGAGGTGACGACCGCCTTGGGTGCGGCGACCGTCGAGCATATCCGTACCTCGGTCGTGCTGTCGGAGGGCGATCTTGCGGCGCTCGACGGCCTGCGAACCAGCCGCAAGGAGTGGCACGTCACCACGGCGACATACATCCCGCTGGTGGGGATGGCCTCGATGACCGATCCTTCGGGACGTGAAACCACCTACGAGTACGATGCGTTCGGCCGCCTGATCTCGGTCAAAGACGGTAAGGGCGAACAAGTCCAATCTTATGATTATCATTTTGCTACGGAAAACCGGTAAATCTGAATCACTCATGAAAAAGCTATATCTGTTGCTTGCTCTCGCAGTAGCGGGCATGCACGTATCCTTCGCCCAGTTGATCTGGCATCCGAATCTCGGAACACCGCCCTCGGAGCAGGTCTCGCTGTCCTGGGACGATACGTCCTATACGATCGTTGCCGAAGACGGCGACGAGTTCTCGCCGGGCAACGCCGTCGAGGAGATGAACCGCCAACTTCTGGATAATGGAATCCGCTGGGTTCGCGTCCTGTATATCGACAACGCCGAAACGGGCAGCTATCTGATCGAACTCCAACTCGATCCCAACACCACGAGCGGCGAACGCACGGTGGCTTTCGGCACTTATGCCAGTCACGTCTATATCAAGCAAAAACCCCAGTATTCGTATCCATCCGTCGACTGGCCGGCCGACCGCTGTTTCTACATCTGTCCGGGGCAGTCCGCAGAAATTCATCTGCACGACACGGAGATCGACAAGAGCTATTTCCTATGGCGGACCTACGAGGACGATTCCGAGGAGGAGACTGACTTCTTCCTCGGTACGGGCGGCGACTATACCTATCGCATCTCTACTCCGGGCACGTACCGGTTCGACTTCCCGGATTCGGACTTTTCAATCAAGTACTACGAGTCATTCGAGTATGTCTACAATGCCGGCGAAGAGGTTCTCGCAGCCGATCCCGACGGCGGCGTATATCGATACACACTGACCCGATATTGGAAGGACGGTACGATGTATCCAGTCGACGATCTTGCGGACATTTCCTTCTTCGATGCGCCGTTCGCAATTTACAATTCGGGAGATTCAAGCCAATGGAATCCACATATGCGTATCTCCTATGGTTACGACGAAAATTTAGGGAAACTCTATTTGGAGATCTATTGTCCGCCCAACCTCTCGAATGCGACGATACGCAGTTATACGAATTTGCGTTTCGACGACAATATGGCTATGGAAGTACATCAGTCCGGAGGTGGCTCAGTACGAACACTTCCTGTCGTCTATCACTACGATAAAACAGCCTCCGTTGTCGTGGCAAATATCGGCAACTCTCAACCCGACGTGGTTTATACGCTCTATCGCGACGGAATCGAACAGGAGACCGTGCTCGGCAACGGAGAGACCATCACGCTGTACGCTCCGAAAGCCACCGGATATTACCACGTCACGGCGGCCTACGAAGAAAACGGACTCCGCGACGAAAAGGAACTCGACGGCGCCCGGTATGACGACGGCATACTGGCTCTCGACAAAGACGAGAACTGGATTCTGACCAGAACCTTCAACGGCGACAAGCCGGCGGCGTCCGATGTCGCCTATTACAATGGGCTGGGATTGCCCGAACAGTCGATTCAGATCGCGGCATCGCCTGACGGTCGGGATCTGGTAACGCCGATCGGTTATGACGCGCTGCTGCGTGAAGACGCCAAAAGTTACCTCTCTTATGCGGCTCGGTCGAGTGGCGGACGGAAACAGGCGTCGGCCCTGACGAACCAGCAGGCATTTTACGGCACATTGTATGGACAGGCCGATGCGCAGCGCTCCTTCACGGAGAAGGTCTACGAGGCGTCGCCGCTCGGGCGCGTACGCAAGCAGGCGTTGCCCGGTTACATGAAAGACTTCGAGGTCCTCTACACCGAGTTCGATTACCGGACAAACGACACCGACGAGGTGCGATGGCTCGCAGTGGGCGTCGACGGCGAACTGGTCTGCGAGGGGTGCCACGACGCCGGAACGCTCTCATGCACCGTGACGACCGATCCCGACGGCCATGTCGTGCAGAGCTTCACCGACGGACTGGGGCGGACGCTGCTGAGCCGCACGTTCGATGACGACGAACCGATCGACACCTACTCCGTCTACGACGACTACGGCCGGCTGCGGTGGGTCATCACGCCCGAAGGCAGTTACCTGCTCAGCGATTCGCTGACAGTCCCCGTCGACGACGATTTCGCCGAAAAGTATTGCTACGTCTACACCTACAACGATCGCGGCCTCATGGTCGAGAAACGGATGCCCGGACGCGAGGCGGAGTATATGCGCTACGACGAAGGAGACCGTCTTCGAGTGTCGCAGGACGGCAACCTCCGCGCGAAGAAGCAGTGGATAAGCTATTCGTACGATGCACTGGGACGGGTGCAGGAGCAGAGCCTCGCTGTCGAAGCGGAATTGATCCCCATAAGGTCACAGGTTGGCGTCTCGATCGGTGAGCCGATCAAATCTGTTGAACCGCCCTATCTGGGCTCTTCGGTACCGTTGCGGAAATATGTTTACGACACCTATCCATCGGAGGTGCAGGCGGCAGGGCTCGATTTCCAGCCGATCGAAGGTCTGACGGCCACGGACGGTGAATCGCTGCGCTACGACAATGCCACGGGTTCGCTGACCTACGAGAAACTCGCTGTGCTGGCCAACGATACGATCACGGGCTATCACCAGCGCGCCTACTATTACGACTACAAAGGACGTCTGATCCAGACCGTCGAGTGCGACACCGAGGACGGCATCCTCTGCACCTCGCAGCGCTACGATTTCGTGGGAAACCTCATCGTACAGCGCGAAAGCTACACCCGCGCGGGCAAGACCGACGACATCGACCGCACCTTCACCTACGACGATCGCGGGCGGTTATTAAGCGAGACGACACAGGTGAACGGTGGCGAGCTGGCCGTTGTCGATTATGAGTACGATGAGTTAGGACGATTGTCTGGGCGTATGTTGGGCACAGTTGAAGAACAGTCGGATTACGACATCCGAAGCTGGCTGACTGCGAAAAGCAGCGAGTTGTTCGACATGTCGCTCGGACACTCCTATACGGGAAATATCACCTCGTGGCAGTGGCAGCACAAGGGAGACCCGTCCGGCGACGGCCCGCAGAACCGGTATGAATTCACTTACGACGACCTGTCGCGGCTGACGAATACGACTCAGTATGTGAACGGGGAATTGAACAAGCAGAATGTCGAACGTTTCCTTACCTATGACCGCAATGGAAACCTGCTGACGATGATCCGCTATGAGAACGGCGAGCAGAGCAGCAATCGCCGTTATACCTACACCGGCAACCGGCTCGACCGGATGGAGAAAGACAAGGTGATCGCATGGGATGAAATCGATAGTCAGCCTGGCGGTCCGGCTATCGTAGTTCCTGGAGCTGCTATGGCGGACAATGGAGCCTCTGCGTTGGCTGCCGGAGTTATCATCGACACGAGTGTGGTCGTACATCCTGTCGATCCGGGGATTATCTTGCATTCACGTTATGCGCACGACCGCAACGGCAATCTGACATACGACATGGAGTTGGAAACGAATTTTGCATACAACAATCTGAATCTGTTAGAAAAAGCCATGCGGAACGATACGATTGTCGCGAAATATTCGTACCTTGCAGATGGTACGAAACTCTCTGCGGTGAATGCCGACGACTGCGGTTTTGCGTATCGGGGTTCTTTTACATACCGTGCAGATGCCGGAGGCGACCGTGTATTCGAGAGTACGCCGTTCGGCGGCGGACGAATCGTAGGGACGGTCGACGCTGAAACCGAGGTTCGTTATTTCCTGACCGATCATTTGGGAAGCGTGCGTGTCGTGGCGACAGACCAAAACAACGTCCTCGAACGCAACGACTACTATCCTTTCGGAAAACGCTGGGACTCTGCATCGCTGCCAATTTCGGACAACCGCGACCGGTTCAACGGCAAGGAGGATCAGGCGTTCGCAGGCTTGCCGTTCTCGGACTACGGGGCTCGAATGTACGACCGAGAAAGAGGACGGTGGCTCTCGCAGGATCCCAAATCCGAGGACTATTTCAGTAGTACGCAGTATGGTTTTTGTGGAAATAATCCAATCCGCTACATTGACCCGTCAGGAATGGCTGTACACAAAACAGACTCAGTACAAGTTATTGATATTGACCCCATAACAGTTACTACTTATAGAAATAACCCGTTGTCTAATGCGGTATTACTCTTTATGTGGTCTGCTGCTGAATGGGGTGAAATGTGGAATAATGCGACCGGTCATGTAAATTCGACATTCAATAATAATTTAGTCACGGGAATGAATCTGTGGAGTTCAATTGCAATCTCGTGGGGTATATCAAAATTATTTAGGTCTTCAGGGAATATTACAAAATCCACAAAAAAACAAATATATAAAAATGCAGACGATTTGATTTCTGCTGCAAAAGAATTGAAGCGATTAAAAGGTGGAGTTAGACAAGGTCGTGTAATAGGCAATATAGATGAAATTTTTCAATCCATTTCACAAGGAGGACAGCGAATAGGAAAAAATAGTTTTCGATTACCTGATGGTACTATTATAACTAAATATTCTTCTTCCACGACAGGGGTACCAACAATTCACATAAATAAGCAAGGACAGCTTTTTAAAATTAGAGTAGAAACCGGTATTAATATTGAATGAACATGAAAAATTTCTGTGAGAATATTCAAGCAGTTTTCCATATAGCAGACAAATACACCAAGACGCATCTTCCGTTTCAGATTTTTGTGAATAGGGAGTTTAAGTTCTTAATTACATCGGGAGGAGCGTTCGTGGACAATAAAAATGAATATATAAAATTTTCGAGTGTATTAAATACTATCGGGGAAGAGTATATATGTTTGCTTGAACATATTGATAACCAATATGCAAGTGATAGTCCATTTAAAGGAGTAATAAAAACTTGCGAAGGCTTTGATGCATTTAGAAGATTAGAAACTACATTCGATCCTCATTTTGGATTGATTTTATCGAATTTTTATATTTTTGGAGCAAATCCGAATTGGGGAATTTACTTATGTGAATATCCAGCAATAAAATTGATAGGGTGTATTGACAGATACATACCGGCATTTAAAGACGCTTTTAATATTAGAGGAACAGGTTTTGAGGAAGTGGAGCCCTTATTAGAACAAGAATTCGGACAAAATCGAAATTTTCAAGATAAATTGATCGAAAATTATCATTTGTAAGTGCTCTTCATTACTCATAATCATAACAACGACGCATATTTAAAAATTCGTAAACGGCCGGAACGTGCATTTTCAAAACAATTTTTTACATGTATATAATAAAGAGAAACAGACTTATGAGATTGTATACCATATGAAGAGCCAAGATTGGTTATGGATTAATTAGAAATTAAGGTTATGAAATCTTTATTGTGTTGTTATATTCTATCTATTGCTTGTGCGATAACGGGAAATACACAGCCGTATATTTCTGCCCATCGGACTATTGAACAGTTTCAAATTTATGATAATAGTTTTAAAACAATTATTCGAGATTTTATAGCATATGAACAAGAATACTGTACTGAATATTCTATTAATTGGTATATATCTATCAGTATTAAGCAACTAAGTGGACATAGATTTAATATTAAAGTTACGCCTATACCATTAGAAGGTAAATCAGCAATCATAGGAAACAATAACGATAAGATTGCGTATATTCATTATTACGGGCACTATATTTTTCTGCTGGGAGATTACGAAAAGACAAAATTGGTAAATTCTACAAATCACTTTAAAGAATTTTCTTATTGGAAGAATAAAAATCCGTATGCATTGCATTCTTGGACAGAGGGATATACTGATATAACCTATGAATATGATGCTGCAAAGAATACATTCACACTTGTAGAATATTATAGAGATCAAAGTTTATACAATGAATGATGCTCCTAATATTTTCATGATTTTTTCGCATTTCTTATCATAGTTCGTAGCTAATTGATATCAATGTTAATGAGGTCAATTACGAAATATCGATTGACTATATGACATAAACTTAAAATTCTTAAGGGCTTATTTGCATATTGAGAGACTATATTGAGGAGCGAAAATATTTTCGCTCCTCTTTGTTCATACTAATCGAAGACTAAGTGGAATAAAGAATATTATTCGATGTAGATAACATACGATTGTCGCGAAATATTCGTACCTTGCAGACGGTACGAAACTTTCGGTGACGGACACCGAAGAGAACGGCTTGTACTATTGGGGTTCTTTGGTATATGAGAAGCATGCCAATACAATTGGATTGGAAAGTGCAGCGTTCAGCGGCGGGCGGATCGTAGCAACAAGCGGCAACGACACCGAGGTGCGTTATTCCCTGACGGATCATTTAGGAAGCGTGCGTGTCGTGGCGACAGACAAGGATAACGTGCTCGAACGCAACGACTACCAACCGTTCGGCAAACGGTGGGATACCGCGTCGCTGCCTGTTTCGGATAACCGCGACCGCTTCAACGGAAAGGAGGATCAATCGTTCGCAGGCCTGCCGTTCTCGGACTACGGCGCCCGAATGTACGACCGAGAACGAGGAAGATGGCTCACACAGGATCCCTTACAGCAATACCATAGTCCGTATGTTTTCTGCGGGAATAATCCGATCAATAATATCGATGTTGACGGAAATTGGTCGGTTACAAATCATTATTTGATGACACGAAAAGCGTTGGCACAATATGGCATAACTGGACAGCAAGCCGAATTATTATCGTATTATGCTTCTATGTATGCAGATAATCCAAGTAGAGGTGTTAGATTTTTGAACAATGTATTTCACTATCGAGAGAAAATTCTTCTGAAAATTTCAAGTATAGATCATAGCGGAACTGCCATCTCCCAGGAGACGGATTGGGATCCGAGTTCTCCGCACGAGAATGCCAATATCCGGCATTCGATGCGATCGAATTGGGAAGCCCAAGCATACTCGGAAGGACGGGAAGGAGGAATCTCAAAGAGAGATGCTCAGTTGCGAGGTATGCGCTTCGGATGGAAAAACATATTAAGTTCTGCGAACAAAGGTTCTTTGGCCACTTTCGTGAAAAACAATGTCGGAATCCAGATGTTTGGCGTAGGACTACATGCTCTGCAAGATGGTTATGGTCATGCTGGGGTGTCGATGAAAGAACATGATGAAATCGCTGATGTATGGGGAGATACGAGAGCTTCCGAACGTATTACTCAATCTGCGATCTATGTCCATCAGATCGTATCCGGAGATTGGTCGAATTTGGGTGGTCGTATTGATTTGGATTTGACGGGAATGTCTAATGCGCAATTTCAGGTATTTTTATCGCGAGTTATCGATTATATAAATAGCAAAAATTGATTTATGAAACAAGATTTGGAGACATTCTATATTATTGCTCTGATACTGGCAAAAATATTCTTTCGAGGAATTTATTTGTTAACCCTCTTTATAGCTATTGGAGGATTATTACATTGGGGACTTTATCCAACAATGAAAGGCTTGAGACTGATGGATTTTTATTATATTATACCTTTCATACTTGGTTCTGCCGGAATTCTTATTTTGCTATCCTTATTGGAGCAAAAATTTCCACATGTAAAAATAATGCCATTTTGTGGAAATATGACATCTATTTTAATAAAGCCTGTTCTTTGGACTATGTTCATTTTGTCGTTTTCTTTTATTGTAATGGCATGGTCAGAAGATTTCATGTATAGTAATCCTATAAGATTTTTGAAAAGAGCATTGCCTGTGTTATCTGTATCTGCGGTTCTTTTATGTTTAATTTATCTAAGAGAAAGAAAACATAAGAAACTTACTAAATAAAGATTCTTGATTGAAAGAGGAGCTTTTTTTGCTCCTCTTTTTATGCTATTTAGCTAAAAAGATCGTTCGACCGCACCTTCACCTACGACGATCGCGGGCGGTTATTAAGCGAGACGACACAGGTGAACGGCGGCGAATTGGCCGTGGTGGCTTACAGCTACGATGCTGTCGGTCAGCTCTCTGGAAAGACCTATGGTACAGGAACGCACGCCATTCACGAGACGATGGAATACAATATTCAGGGCTGGTTTACGGAGAAGAACAGCGAACTGTTCGATATGTCTTTGGACTACTATAATAAGTGGGGACGCATAGATGATGTTTCGCCATCCTATACGGGCAACATCACCTCTTGGCAGTGGCAGCACAAGGGCGACCCGACAGGCAACGGCCCGCAGAACCGCTATAACTTCACCTATGACGACCTCTCGCAGCTGACGAATACCGACCAGTATGTAAACAACGAGAAGACACGGCAGAATGTGGAACGCTGTCTTTCCTATGACCGTAACGGAAACCTTCAAACTTTTATTCGTTATGAGAATGGCGCCTGTGTATCGAACAGCAGCTATAATTATTCGGGGAATCGACTTGTTTCGTATTGTCCGGGAACAGTCTTCGAACGGGAGGACGTAGGTATCGGAGAGATTATTGTCCCCAAGAAAGGGATCGTTTTTCCCCTAACCGTTCAACTGCATCAATACGATGCGAACGGTAACGTTACAAAAGACTGGGAGCGAGGACTGGATATGTCATATAATTGTCTGAATTTGCTTGAATATACCTCGGACAACGATGCGAATGTCATAAATTATTGTTATCTTGTAGACGGTACGAAACTCACTGCGGTGAATGCCGACGACTGCGGTTTTGCGTATCGGGGTTCTTTTACATACTACCGTGCGGATGCCGGAGGCGGCCGCGGCTTCGCGAGGAGGCGGGTGGGCTCCTCTTTCT